>OBWU01000197.1_pt1 | contig 19522 bp, 18 predicted proteins | sample 1476551 | NCBI WGS metagenome assembly OBWU01 (sample SAMEA2580135, study PRJEB22360) | human gut metagenome | biome: human gut; feature: human-associated habitat; material: faeces | place: Denmark | collected 2008/2010
CCGCCTGACCCTGGCGGCGAATTTCGAAATAGAGCGACGGACGGCCCTGCCCGCCGCTGCTGCCTACGAGAGCGATCGGCTGGCCCGCCCGGACCTGTGTGCCGACGCTGACCAGCGCGCTTTGGTTATAGCCGTAAAGACTCATGTCGCCTTTGCCGTGTTCAACGACCACCACCAGACCATAGCCCTGCAGCCAGTCGGCGAGAATAACCCGACCATCGGCAACGGCTTTGACCTCGGTGCCTTCAGACGCAGCGATAACCATCCCCTTCCAACGTAGTTCACCTTGCAGCTGTTCGCCATAGCGATGGAGAATTGAGCCGCGAACCGGCCAGAATGCCTGGCCACGCGGTGAACCAAGCCCGCCGGTGCGGGACATCAGCGAGCGTTCGCTTTCGGTCGGTTTGTAGGTGGTGCCTTTACGCGAGGCTTCCTGCTGGCGATCGCGTACGTCCTGCGCTTCGCGGGCTTCGCGATCCGCTCGCGCTTTGGCCGCCGCCGCCGCCTGGGCGATACGGCCGCGCAGGCGTGATTCGTTAGCCCGCATTTCGCTGAGCTGCTGCTGGCCTTGCTGAATAGAGGATTCCAGGCTGGCGAGGGTCTTTTTACGCTCGTTGCGCGCCTGCTCCAGCTTGCTCTGCTGGGCACGCTGTTCGTACACCAGGGTTTGCTGCTGGCTCTGTTTCTCTTCCAGCATCGATTTTTGCACCGCCACGTCTTCGCGGGTTTTCTTCAACTGGGCGATGGTTTCCTGGCGCGCCTGGTTCAGATAGCCAAAGTAGGCCTGCAGGCGCTGATTACGCTGCCCCTCTTCGCCGCTGAGGATCATCTGGATGCCGGTATGTGGCCCCTGACGAAACGCGGCGTCGAGCTGCGCGGAAAGGTTACGCTCCTGCGAGGCGCGCTGACGCTCCAGCTTGGCCAGCGCGGCATTCATTTCGTCGATCTGCTTATTCAGCTGGTTCAGCGTTTCCTGGGTTTCGCGTAGCTTGCGCGCGGCGGCGGAGATGGCCTCCTCCTGCGCTTTAAGCTGAGCGACCAGGGAAGCGCGCTGCTGCTGCTGCTGCTTAATCGCCCGCTGTTTAGCTGCGATATCGGCCTGAATGGATTTAAGCTGGTCGCGATCGTCGGCGTGAGCAGATGCGGCGCACAGCAATACGCCAGCGCTAAGCGCGCTGGCGTAAAGGACGGATCGAACTGCCGTTGCGATCCATGTAGTTGAATAAGTCGCCTTTCCCCTCATGGGGAAGGATTATTCCACGATGAACAGCGGCTTGCCAGTCATCTCTTGCGGGATTTCCATTCCCATCAGCGTCAGCATGGTCGGCGCGATGTCGGAAAGTTTGCCGCCGTTAACCGCTTTGACGTTTTTATCGCCAACGTAAATCAGCGGAACCGGCAGGTTGGTGTGCGCGGTGTGCGCCTGGCCGGTGGCCGGATCGCGCATCTGCTCGGCGTTGCCGTGGTCTGCGGTGATCAGCAGCTGTCCGCCAACGGATTCAACGGCTTTGCTCACCTGGTCTATGCAGTGATCCAGCGCTTCCACCGCTTTAACGGCGGCTTCCATTACGCCGGTGTGGCCAACCATATCGCCATTCGGGTAGTTACAGATGATGGTGTCGAACTGACCGCCCTTGATGGCGGCAACCAGTTTTTCGGTCAGCTCAGCGGAGCTCATTTCCGGCTGCAGATCGTAGGTGGCGACCTTCGGTGAATTGATCAGAATGCGCTCTTCGCCTTTGAACGGCTCTTCAACGCCGCCGTTGAAGAAGAAGGTCACGTGAGCATATTTTTCAGTTTCGGAGATGCGCAGCTGGGTTTTGTCGTTCTTCGCCATCCATTCGCCGAAGGTGTTCACCAGAGATGCCGGCGGATAAGCGCAGGCGACTTTAATGTCCGCGGCGTACTCGGTCAGCATGACGAAATCGAGGTTCACCACTTTCTTACGGGCGAAGCCGTCGAAATCGGCGTTAACGAAGGCGCGGGTAATTTCGCGCGCGCGGTCGGCGCGGAAGTTCATGAAAATCAGCGCATCGCCGTCTTCCATCGCCGCATCGGCCTGGCCTGCAGCGCGAATAACGGTCGCTTTCACGAACTCATCGTTTTCATCGCGCGCATAAGCGGCCTGCAGGCCCGCAACGGCGGTATCGGTCTGGAACTCGCCTTTTGCCAGGGTCATCAGATCGTAAGCCTGCTCAACGCGGTCCCAACGATTGTCGCGGTCCATAGCGTAGTAGCGGCCAATGATCGAGGCAACGCGGCCTTTGCCCAGCGCGGCAAATTTGTCTTCGAATTTCGCCAGCGTCTTTTCAGCGCTGCGCGGCGGAGTATCGCGGCCGTCGAGGAAGGCGTGCAGATAGATTTTATCCGCGCCGCGTTCGGCTGCCAGCTCAACCATCGCCATGATGTGGTCTTCGTGGCTGTGAACGCCGCCCGGAGACATCAGGCCCATGATATGCACGGCTTTGCCTGCGGCAACGGCTTTATCGACCGCGCCGGTCAGTACCGGGTTGGCGAAGAAGGTACGTTCTTTGATTTCAACGTCCAGGCGGGTGAGATCCTGATACACGATACGGCCCGCGCCGAGGTTGACGTGGCCCACTTCAGAGTTGCCCATTTGACGATCCGGCAGACCGACTTCCAGGCCTGAAGCATCAATCAGGGTATGCGGACGTTTCGCCCACAGTGCGTCCATAACAGGGGTTTTGGCGCTGTAAATAGCGTTATCCTGCTGGTCTTCACGGTAGCCATAGCCATCCAGAATCACCAGTACCATAGGTTTTTTAGAAACCGACATTGCGACAACCTCATGCTCAAAGACAGAAAATTTGCGTAATTTTACTACAGCTGAATCGATCAAATCACCGTAAAAGATCAAAGAAAGAGGGCGGCCAGAGCGCATTGCCGCGGCGAGAGCGGTTTTTTTTCGTGACGGGCCGCAGAAAATACATTACATCGCGCTCACTGGCTGTATTTGCCGCAATGCACAGGTATACTCCTTCCCTGGTTTTTTTCTCACTTAGTCGGGAGTTGTAACCCCCCATGCAAGAAATTATGCAATTCATCAGCCGTCACCCCGTCCTGAGCATCGCGTGGGTCGCGCTGCTGGTGGCGGTGCTGTTCACTACCTTTAAAGGGCTGATGTCGAAAGTTAAAGTCATCACCCGCGGTGAAGCGACGCGCCTGATCAACAAAGAGGATGCCGTGGTTGTCGACCTGCGTCAGCGTGACGATTTCCGTAAAGGCCACATTGCGGGTTCTATTAACCTGCTGCCGAGCGATATCAAAGCAAATAACGTCGGCGAGTTGGAAAAGCACAAAGCACAACCCATTATAGTGGTAGACGGCTCAGGTATGCAGGCGCAAGAACCCGCCAGCGCGCTGAACAAAGCCGGTTTTGAAAAGGTCTTCGTACTGAAAGAAGGCATCGCTGGCTGGAGCGGCGAGAACCTTCCGCTGGTACGCGGTAAATAATTTACCCGCGTCTTTATGGCGCAGCGCGGTTTTCCCTGCGGCGGTTATTCGTCAGCGGGAAAACAACGCCTGCGGCGTAAAACTCTCGGGGGTAAAAACAGGAGTGAAGTCATGGCCAATATTGATATCTATACCAAAGCGACCTGCCCGTTCTGCGTACGTGCAAAAGCGCTGCTGAACAGCAAGGGCGTGACGTTCAACGAGTTGCCTATCGATGGCGATGCTGCGAAGCGTGAAGAGATGATTCAGCGCAGCGGTCGAACGACGGTTCCGCAGATTTTTATTGATGCGCAGCACATTGGCGGCTGTGACGACTTGTACGCGCTTGATTCACGTGGTGGACTCGATCCCCTCCTGCGCTAATTTTTGCGCTCATCCCCATTGGACGGGCGTACTTAAGGACAACACGAAAGGGTTTTACTATGTCAGAACAAAACAGCACCGAAATGACTTTCCAGATTCAGCGCATCTACACCAAAGATATTTCTTTTGAAGCGCCGAACGCGCCGCAAGTTTTCCAGAAAGATTGGCAGCCGGAAGTTAAACTTGATCTGGATACCGCTTCCAGCCAGCTGGCTGAAGGCGTGTATGAAGTGGTGCTGCGCGTGACCGTAACCGCCTCTCTGGGCGAAGAAACCGCATTCCTGTGCGAAGTACAGCAGGGCGGTATTTTCTCCATCGAAGGCATCGACGGCACCCAGATGGCGCACTGCCTCGGCGCATACTGCCCGAACATTCTGTTCCCGTACGCGCGTGAGTGCATCACCAGCCTGGTTTCTCGCGGCACCTTCCCGCAACTGAACCTTGCGCCAGTGAACTTCGATGCGCTGTTTATGAACTATCTGCAGCAGCAGGCTGGCGAAGGTGCTGAACAACATCAGGATGCCTGATGAACGCGCTTAACGCTGCAATGACTGTGATCGGTGCCGGCTCTTACGGCACCGCTCTTGCCATCACCCTGGCAAGAAATGGCCACCACGTTGTGCTGTGGGGCCATGACCCGAAACATATTGCGACGCTGCAGCACGACCGCTGCAACGCCGCATTTCTTCCTGACGTTCCTTTCCCCGACACGCTGCATCTGGAAAGCGATCTGGCGACCGCGCTGGCGGCCAGCCGCGATATCCTCGTCGTCGTGCCGAGCCACGTTTTCGGCCAGGTGCTGCGGCAGATTAAACCGCTGATGCGCCCCGACGCTCGCCTGGTATGGGCGACGAAAGGTCTGGAAGCGGAAACCGGGCGCCTGCTGCAGGACGTGGCCCGTGAAGCGCTGGGCGACGCTATCCCCCTGGCGGTGATTTCCGGCCCGACCTTCGCGAAAGAGCTGGCGGCAGGTCTGCCGACGGCGATCTCGCTGGCGTCGACGGATCCACAGTTCGCTGACGATTTGCAAAGCCTGCTGCATTGCGGCAAGAGCTTCCGCGTCTATATCAACCCGGACTTTATCGGCGTGCAGCTCGGCGGGGCGGTGAAAAACGTCATCGCTATCGGCGCCGGCATGTCTGACGGCATCGGCTTTGGCGCCAACGCGCGTACCGCGCTGATTACCCGCGGGCTGGTTGAGATGTCGCGCCTCGGGGAGGCCCTGGGTGCCGATCCGGAGACCTTTATGGGGATGGCGGGCTTAGGCGATCTGGTGCTCACCTGCACCGATAACCAGTCGCGTAACCGCCGCTTCGGCATGATGCTCGGTCAGGGCATGGATGTGCAAAGCGCGCAGGAGAAGATTGGCCAGGTGGTTGAAGGCTATCGCAATACCAAAGAGGTTCGCGTTCTGGCGCAGCGTTTAGGCGTCGAAATGCCAATAACCGAGGAAATTTATCAGGTATTGTATTGCGGAAAAATTGCGCGCGAGGCAGCATTGACCTTATTAGGTCGTGCACGCAAGGACGAGCGTAGCAACTAACTGCGATGGAACCTGGATCACCTGAATGACCCGGCCAGCAAAGAACTGGCCGGTCATTATTATATCGTCTGGAGTCAGCAATGCCGTGTGAAGAACTGGATATCGTCTGGAATAATATTAAAGCCGAAGCTCGGGCTTTAGCTGACTGTGAGCCAATGCTCGCCAGTTTTTACCACGCCACGCTACTCAAGCACGAAAATCTCGGCAGCGCCCTGAGCTATATGCTGGCGAATAAACTGGCTTCTCCGATCATGCCCGCCATCGCGATTCGTGAAGTGGTGGAAGAGGCCTACGCCGCCGACCCGGAAATGATCGCCTCCGCCGCCTGCGATATTCAGGCGGTACGAACGCGCGACCCGGCGGTGGATAAATACTCCACCCCGCTGCTCTATCTGAAAGGATTTCACGCGCTGCAGGCCTATCGTATCGGCCACTGGCTGTGGAATCAGGGGCGTCGGGCGCTGGCGATCTTCCTGCAAAATCAGGTTTCCGTATCGTTCCAGGTGGATATCCACCCGGCGGCGAAGATTGGTCGCGGGATCATGCTGGACCACGCCACCGGCATCGTCGTCGGCGAAACGGCGGTGATTGAAGACGACGTATCGATTCTGCAATCCGTGACCCTTGGCGGTACCGGTAAAACCAGCGGCGATCGTCATCCGAAAATTCGCGAAGGGGTGATGATTGGCGCCGGGGCGAAAATCCTTGGCAATATCGAAGTCGGGCGCGGGGCAAAAATCGGCGCGGGTTCGGTGGTGCTACAGCCGGTGCCGCCGCATACTACCGCCGCAGGCGTTCCCGCCCGCATTGTGGGCAAGCCGGAGAGCGATAAGCCTGCGATGGATATGGATCAGCACTTTAACGGCATACACCATACCTTCGAGTACGGCGACGGTATCTGATTGATTTCCCGGAGACGATGCTGCGCATCTATCCGGGCTACAAAACCGAGCGCTGTCCGGTAGCCCGGACAGGTCCTACGCGGCGCAATTCTGGAATCGCTCAGGCTAGCTGCGCAGCACCGCGCCGGGATAGCCCAGCTGGCGCCAGGCTTCATACACCACCACCGACACCGCGTTCGACAGGTTCATGCTGCGGCTGTCCGGCATCATCGGAATACGGATTTTTTGTTCTGCCGGCAGCGCATCAAGAATGCTGGCCGGCAGTCCGCGGGTTTCCGGGCCAAACAGCAGAAAATCGCCATCCTGATAGCTCACCGCGCTATGCGCCGGGGTCCCTTTGGTGGTCAGGGCGAACAGACGCTGCGGCTTTGCGCTTTCAATAAAAGCGGCGTAATCACCATGGCGCTGGACGGCGGCGAACTCATGGTAATCCAGCCCGGCGCGGCGAAGACGCTTGTCATCCCAGGCAAAACCCATGGGTTCGATAATATGCAGATTGAAGCCGGTGTTAGCGCACAGGCGGATGATATTCCCGGTATTTGGCGGGATTTCTGGTTCGAATAAGACGATGTTCAGCATACTGCCCCCTTAATTGCGGGGGGCAGAATAGCAGATATTTGGTTAACCCTCACCCCGACCCTCTCGCGGAAAGGGAGCGGGAGAAAACCGGCGCCGGCCTGTGAGCCCGATGGCGTTAACCCGCCTGCCGGACGGTTCCCTCTCCCTGGGGGAGAGGGGTCACTGCCGGGTTTCCTGCTTTGATCGCATCAAAGGTCCGCAGCGCCTCGGCATTCTGAACTAAAGATTCACGGCTGATTTCGCCGATAGTTTTCGCGCCGGTCAGCGTCATCGCCACCTTCATCTCTTTCTCGATCAGGTTCAGCAGATTGGCGACGCCCTGTTTGCCGTGGGTGGCCAGCGCATACAGATAAGCCCGGCCCAGCAGCACGCTATCGGCGCCGAGGGCAATCATCCGCACAACATCAAGGCCGTTGCGAATACCGCTGTCGGCAAGAATTGTGATATCGCCTTTAACCGCGTCGGCAATCGCGGGCAGGGCGCGGGCGGAAGAGAGCACGCCGTCGAGCTGGCGGCCGCCGTGGTTGGAAACCACGATCCCGTCAGCGCCGAAGCGTACCGCATCGCGGGCGTCTTCCGGATCGAGGATCCCCTTGATCACCATCGGGCCGTCCCAAAAGTCGCGGATCCACTCAAGGTCTTTCCAGGAAATCGAAGGATCGAAGTTATTCGCCAGCCAGCCGATATAATCCTCCAGACCGGTCGGCTTGCCGAGATAGGCGGAGATGTTGCCCAAATCGTGCGGACGGCCGTTTAACCCGACGTCCCATGCCCACTGCGGATGGGTCACCGCCTGCCAGTAGCGGCGCATTGCCGCGTTCGGGCCGCTCATCCCGGAGTGAGCATCGCGATAGCGCGCGCCGGGGGTTGGCATATCGACGGTAAAGACCAGCGTTGAACAGCCCGCCGCCTTCGCCCGCTCCAGCGCATTGCGCATAAAACCGCGGTCGCGCAGGACGTACAGCTGGAACCACATCGGGCGCTTAATGGTCGGGGCGACCTCTTCAATCGGGCAGACGGAAACGGTAGAGAGGGTAAACGGAATACCTTTTTCATCCGCCGCGCCGGCGGCCTGCACTTCACCGCGGCGGGCGTACATCCCGCACAGCCCAACCGGCGCCAGCGCCGTTGGCATCGCCAGCTTCTCGTTGAATAAGGTGGTTTCCAGGCTCAGGTCCGACATATTGCGCAGAATGCGCTGGCGGAGCGCGACGTCGGACAGGTCCTCAACGTTGCGGCGCAGGGTGTGCTCGGCGTAAGCGCCGCCGTCGATATAGTGGAACAGGAACGGTGGCAGGATACGCTGTGCGGCGGCGCGGTAGTCGCTGGCGGCGGAAATAATCATCACAAGTTCTCCCTGGAATTTTCGTTATGGTCACCGGGCAGGCGGGTAATTCGGGCCTGGCGGGCCTGGTCTTCATCAAAGCGTTTGATGGTGGCGTGAACAAAGCCCAAATGGGCCATCATCGCCTGTCTGGCACCTTCCGGGTCACTGGCGATAATCGCCTCCATGACCGCCTGGTGCTGTTCGGTCAGGCGAGCGAAGACCGGCGGGACGAGATACATCCGCTGGCGGCTCTCCTTGACTGAGGACTGTAAAAGGTCAAAAAAACCGCGCATGGTTTGCAGCAGCACCACGTTGTGCGACGCTTCGGCGATCGCCAGATGGAAGCGGACATCGGCCTGCGAGGCCAGGTCAGGGTCTTCGCTTTGGGTGGCTTCAAAGCAGAGGCGGATTTTCTCTTTTTCGGCATCGGTTGCCCGCATCGCCGCATGCCAGGCGGTACTGGCTTCGATGGCGTGACGGGCTTCGAGAATATCAAAGCTGTAATCGGGGTCGTCGGAGAGTAGCGTCTTCAGCGGTTGAACGATGTTTTGCTCCGACCACGCTTCGTGCTGCCAGCGCACGAAGGTGCCGCCGCCGCGACGGCTGAGCAGCACCCCTTCGTTGACCAGCATCGCCAGCGCTTCGCGCAGCGAATTGCGCGATACGCCCAGCTGCGCCGCCAGCTGACGTTCGGCGGGCAATCGCATGCCCGCCTCCAGCTTTTGTTCTTCAATCAGCGCCCGCACGCGACGGGCGACGTCGTCGGCAAGGCGTTTTGGCATCACTATCACGGGATCATCCAGGTTAAGACATACGCCTGCAGCGTGGTGATAACGCCGACCATACAGGTGAAAATCAGGCTGTGTTTGACGGTAAAACGGAACAGATCGGACTCCTTACCTACCAGGCCGACCGCCGCACAGGCGATGGCGATAGACTGCGGAGAGATCATTTTCCCGGTCACGCCGCCGGTGGTGTTCGCTGCGACCAGCAGGATATCGGAGACGCCAATCTGCTGGGCCGCCGTGGCCTGCAGTGCGGCAAACAGCGCGTTAGACGAGGTATCCGAACCGGTCAGAAATACCCCCAGCCAGCCGAGGAACGGCGAGAAGAAGGTAAACGCATGGCCGGTGTGCGCCAGCGCAAGCGCCAGCGTTGAGGATAGACCGGAATAGTTGGAAATAAAGGCGAACGCCAGCACCATGCCGATGGAGTAAATCGGCAGCGCCAGCTCTTTCAGCGTGCTGCCAAAGGTCGAGATCGCGTCTTTCGGCTTCATGCGCAGCCAGACGATGGAAAGCAGCGCGGCGAACAGGATGGCGGTGCCGGTGGCGGAGAGCCAGTCAAACTTATAGACCGCGGCGTAAGGCGTGGCTTCGTTGACCACCGGCGGCATGCGGGCCACCATTTTGTCGAGAAACGGCACGGAAATATTAATCACAAAATCGTACAGTGCGCCGCCGGGGGCGAAAAGCGCTTTGAACGGCGGCACGCTCCACAGGGTCACCGTCGCGGTCAGAAACAGGAACGGCGACCAGGCGCGAATCACCTGTCCCGGCGTGTAATGCGTGCGGGCCAGGTTCATATCGACCTGCGATGCGCCCATATCGCCGAAGCGGAATATGCGTACCGGCTGCCAGCGTTTGAGGAACAGCGTCAGACAGACCAGCGATACCAGTGAAGAGATAATGTCCGGCAGCTCCGGGCCGAGGAAGTTAGAGCTGAGGTACTGAGCGATAGCAAAGGAGCCGCCGGCGACCATGACCGCAGGCCAGGTCTCTTTAATGCCGCGCCAGCCGTCCATAATCGCCATGATCCAGAACAGGACGATGATGGTCAGGAACGGCAGCTGGCGGCCAACCATCTGGCCGATTTCGAAGCTGTCGAGGCCCGTCACCTGTCCGGCGACCAGAATCGGAATGCCCATCGCGCCAAACGCGACCGGCGCTGTGTTAACGATCAGACACAGGCCCGCCGCATACAGCGGGTTAAAGCCGAGTCCCACCAGCAGCGCTGCGGTGATGGCGACCGGCGCGCCAAAACCGGCGGCCCCTTCGAGGAATGCGCCGAAGGAGAAACCGACAATCAGCATTTGCAGACGCTGATCCGGGGTAATCGACAAAATTGATGAGCGGATAATGTCGAACTGCCCGGTTTTCACCGAGATTTTATAGACGAAGACCGCGGCGATAATAATCCACGCGATTGGCCACAGGCCGTAGAAGAAGCCGTAGATGACGGAGGCCAGCGCGTGGTCAACCGGCATTTTGTAGAACAGCAGAGCGACGGAGAGCGCAATGAGCACGGTCCAGGTCGCGGCAACGTACCCTTTCAGCTTGAGCTTTATCAGGGCAAAAAAGAAAAACAGAATCGGTAGCGATGCGATAAGACTCGATAGCCAGATGTTGCCGGCCGGATCGTAATTTTGTTGCCAGAGGTTCATGCAGGTCTCCATCGGGCCGTTATGATGCCGTGCTGAGTCTTGCGCTCTTAGCAGGTCACATCATTTGTAAAATTGGCCCAGCCAAATTGCGATTGTAGGATTAACGACAACGAATGGTTAATCAAATGTTATTGATGAGCAATATGTCTGTGACGAAAAATGATGGATATGTGAACCATTGGACGATTTAAGAAAACATTGGTAGGGCCAATTAGTGGGGAATGACGTTTGAAACAGAGCCTGTCCCGGAGGCGATGCTGCGCATCTGTCCGGGCGACCGGCCCGCAGAGGGCAGTGAACCCGTAGCCCGGCTAAGCGTAGCGCGAGCCGGGAGATTCACGGGATGAAGATATCAGAAAGCGGTTTTGGCGAAGCCGGTCATCTCTTTGAGGCCCATTTCGCGGCCCAGCGCGGTCATCGGGTGGACAACAACCAGACCGCGTACGCTTTTCTTGAGCTTACCCATATCGGCCTGCTCTTTTTTGGTGATGGCGCGGCGATGCGGCATGCTCATCAGCTTTTGCGCTTCTTTGCTCAGCTTCTGGCCCTGAACCTCACGCAGGCGAACGAGTTCCGTCTCAATGGTGGCTTTCTCTTTTTCCAGCTCGGCGTATTTTTCTGCGGCGTCGACCAGGGACAGGTCGGCCTGCTGGTGGTGGATAGCGTCAAGACGATCGCTCAGACGTTTAATTTCGTTTTTTTCGACTTCTTTCATGGTGGCTTAATCTATTAAGAAAGGGGCGTTATCAGACTATAGTATGTGCTGTCGCTTGGGTTGTGGGTAGTTATTTATCAAAACGTCGCCGTTTTTTGCTCATAACAGCCGCAGCGGCATATTATAACTTATTGAACATAAAAATCATTTTAACCCAGAGTTGGCGAATATTCATTTCTGTGAAGCCTGACGGCCATTCAGCACGTTTTCCTCATCTGAAACCCTGTTTTTGGCTAATCCTTAATAGGATCATTCCCCCAAAAGAGGAGAGCGTGATGGCGAAAATAGGCGACAGCGTACCGCGCATTATTGATAAAGCCGTAGATTTTATGGCTTCAAGTCAGGCTTTTATGGAATATCTAAAAAAATCTCCGCGTTTGCAGCATATACCGCCGGATATCCCGGCAGATAAAGAAGCGCTATTTCTGCGGCGTCTTGAGTATTATCGTCAGCTTTATCGGCCGACGTGCGACCAGCAAGAGCCAGAATCAGAGCGTTGATTTTTGAAAGGCTTTTTTTAAGCTGATTTTAGAAATCAGCTCGGTCAGAGATAGCATCATTGTGGAACGTACGACCTGCTGGTAGCGCAGCTTTTGCATTGCCAGCAGTTCAGCATCGCTCTCATCAAATTGCGGCGTGGGCGGCAGGGCGGCGACGCAGTGCAGCTCGCCAAACGGTCCGAGGATCTCATCGTCGGTAAAGCTATACTCATTACCGTCGTGATTCAGCTCTTCGCGCAGGGCCATCAGCAGTTCAGCGTCTTCATATTCGGCGCGGCTAATCACCCCAAGGCCGTAAATCAGCTTCAGGCGTACAGAAAGGTCGCCAAGCGGCCCGTCGCCGTCCAGCAACGGCTCCACTGCGTATTTCACCGCGTAGTCGTCTTTACGGAATACCTGAAGCACCAGAATATTGACCGCTTCCGTCAGCAGTTCAACGGTGGCGATCAGGAAGCTTCTTACGGTTTTGCCAGCATTCAGACGTTCAAGCACACGGTTTTCAAATGCCTGTGTTTCTTCCATTATTGCCTGCATATCTGACATGAGTAATGGGCGCGGTTCGCACCGCGCCAGGTCTTGCCTCATTTGGTGGCGTTATAGTCGTTAACGGCTTCCGCCACCACCTCGCTTGCTGCGTCCAGACCCGAAATCTGCGCCAGCGCGGCCTGTGGGCCTTTCTCGGCAATCAGCGCCGCCAGCTCCTGAGCCTGCGGGTCTTCTTCGCTGCGGAAGTGCATGGCAGCGGCGATCCCTTTCACCAGATTCCGGTGCGGCAGGCCGTATTCCAGCGTACCGAGCAGCGGCTTAATTAAGCGGTCGCCCGCGCTCAGTTTGCGCAGCGGCTGGCGGCCAACGCGCTCAACGTCATCCTTCAGATACGGGTTCTCAAAACGACCGATAATTTTCTGGATGTAAGCGGCGTGCTTTTGCGCATCAAAGGCATAGCGTTTGATCAGCACCGCGCCGCTCTCTTCCATGGCGCCTTTGACCACGGCGCGAATGTGCTCATCAAGAATCGCGTCGCGAATCGTCTGATGACCCGCCAGTTTTCCGAGGTAGGCGGTTATAGCATGTCCGGTGTTTAAGGTGAATAGCTTACGTTCGACAAATGCCATCAGGTTATCGGTCAATTCCATACCTGGGATGTTCGGCAGTTCGCCTTTGAACTGGGTCTTGTCGACAATCCACTCGCTGAAGGTTTCCACGGTGACTTCCAGCGGATCGTGAGTGGCGGAAGCCGACGGCGGAACGATGCGGTCAACGGCGGAATCAACGAAGCCGACGTTGGCTTCAACCCAGGCTTTGTCTTCTTCGGCGAGGGCGTTAAAAACGTGACCCTTCAGCTGGGTGGTGCCGCGGACCATGTTCTCGCAGGCGATGATATTCAGCGGGGCGGTAATCCCCTGCGACTTACGTTTGGCCAGACCTTTGGCAATCGCCGGGGCGATGCGTTCCAGCACGACCGGGCCGACGGCGGTGGTCACCAGATCCACGCTGGCAATCAGCTCTACAACTTCGTCGCCGATGCTGCTGACGGCGTCAACGCCGGAAACGGTATCGACCTGCTCATTCTCGCCGACCACGTGAACCTGGTAGCTATGACGGGCATTCAGGGCATCGAGCACGACCTGATTTACATCCGCAAACGTCAGCTGTATCCCCGCGTCCGCCAGCAGTTTGCCGATAAAGCCACGACCGATATTACCTGCGCCAAAATGTAATGCTTTCATAGTATTAACCTTCAATTAATGTTTTTACCTGAGAGGGCTGGGGTCAGGCGTTTCCCTCACCCCAACCCTCTCTCCCCACGCGTAAGGAGAGAGGGGGGCGTTGCCCGGCGTACCGCCGGGTGACGGATTACGCTTTCAGCAGCGTCAGAACTTCTTCAACGCTGGTGGTTTTTGCCAGACGCTCAATGACCGATTCATCGTCCAGCGCGTTGGTCAGGCTGGTAATCACCTGGATATGCTCGTTATTACGCGCGGCAATACCGATAACCAGGCGAGCCACCTCGTCCTCTTCTTCGCCGAAGCGTACGCCTTCCGGGTACTGGCAGAAGACGATGCCGGTTTTCAGAACGCGATCTTTGGCTTCGATAGTGCCGTGCGGGACCGCGATGGACTCACCCAGATAGGTGGAGGTCAGCTTTTCACGATCCAGCATCGCCTGGACGTATTCCGGCTCAACGTAGCCGCCTTTCACCAGCTGCTCGCCGGCAAACAGAATCGCTTCTTCTTTGGTCGCCGCTTTACGACCGAGGAAGATGTTCTCCGCGCCGAGTTTGAACAGATTGGTGTCAGACGCGTCGAAGCTGTCTTTCAGGCTGTCGCGGACTTTCTCTTCGTTATCCGTGTGGCGCTGCGCCGAAACCAGACGTTCGGTCAGGCTGGTGTACAGGCCGCTGTCGAGGAAGTTGGTCAGCGAAATATGCTGCGCCTGCGGCACCTGACGCATCGCACGCTCGGTCAGGTCGCGGTGGGTGATGACCAGGTCAACATCCGGCGGCAGGTTGTTGATCGCACTGTTAGTCACGGAGATGTTGCTCAGCCCGGCATCCTGCACTTTTTTACGCAGCACACCTGCGCCCATCGCGCTGGAGCCCATACCGGCGTCGCAGGCGACGATGATTTTACGCACGTGGCTCAGGTCGTTCGCGACATCGCCAGCGGCCAGCGGCGTGGCGCCGCCTTTGGACTGCGCTTTCATATCGTGCATGCGACGGGTCGCGGCTTCGATATCGTCTTCTTCTTTAACTTTGCTGGTTTTCAGCAGCACGGCTGCGACCACGAAGGAGACGGCCATCGCCGCAATAATCGCCGCGATGTTAGCAAAGTAAGCGCCTTTCGGCGTCATCGCCAGCACGGCGAGGATAGAACCCGGAGAAGCCGGAGAGACCAGCCCGCCGTTGAGGATAGTCAGGGTGAATACGCCGGTCATCCCACCGAGGATAACGGCCAGAATCAGACGCGGGTTCATCAGCACGTACGGGAAGTAAATCTCGTGAATACCGCCGAGGAAGTGGATGATTGCCGCACCGCCTGCAGACTGTTTCGCGCTGCCGCGGCCGAAGAACATATACGCCAGCAGGACGCCCATCCCCGGACCCGGGTTAGCTTCAATCAGGAAGAAAATAGATTTACCCAGCTCGTGGGATTGCTGAATACCCAGCGGCGAGAAAATACCGTGGTTAATGGCGTTGTTGAGGAACAGGATTTTCGCCGGTTCAACAAAGATAGAGGCCAGCGGCAGCATCTCGTGCGCCACCATGAAGTTAACGCCTGCGGCCAGAATTTTCGACAGGACTTCAACCGCCGGGCCAATGCCGAGGAACGCCAGAATGGCGAGGATCATACCGATGATGCCCGCGGAGAAGTTATTCACCAGCATCTCAAAACCGGACTTGATCTTACCGTCTACCCACACGTCGAATTTTTTAATTGCCCAGCCGCCCAGCGGGCCGGCGATCATGGAACCGAGGAACATCGGCATATCCGCGCCGACGATAACGCCCATGGTGGTAATCGCGCCGACCACGCCGCCGCGCTCGCCGCCAACCAGCTTACCGCCGGTATAACCGATCAGCAGCGGCAGCAGATAGGTGATCATCGGACCGACCAGCTTCGCCAGCGTTTCGTTCGGTAACCATCCTGTCGGAATGAATAGTGCGGTGATAATACCCCACGCGATAAACGCGCCGATATTTGGCATCACCATATTGCTGAGGAAACGACCAAAGCTTTGCACTTTGATCTTGATATCGGATGACATAAAACACCCCTTCTTCTGTTTTTGCTATCGGCAGGCTGAAAGCCCGAGGCTTGTTGTTAATAAGGCGGCAGAGGTAGCCGGGCCCTGAGTGATAGTGCGAAATCTGGCACTGAATCGTTAAGCTGTCCAGTCGGTGGATTTTTATGTGATTTGGATCACATGAATATAGGGCGATGATGGTCTTTTGTAGTGATCTGAATCACAAAATGGATGTGTAAAAAAACAACAGACCGGGTTTTAAGGGGGGATAATGCATTTTTATGTGATGAAAATCACAAATTTACTTTGACGTTTTGTTATTTGTTTGTGATGTTCATCACAAAATATTTTCATCGGGATTTAGCCCGGTGTGATCTCGCGCAGGTTATGCCGCGTTCCGCTTGCTGATACGTCACTCAGCAACGCAATCGCTTAAAGAACATTTTAGTCGTCAATGGCGAAAATGATACGGGTGAATTATGCTCATTTTGTCGGCCCTTTTTTCATCCGGCCCGGCACACATCCTGAAAATAATTAGCGTAAATCCGAGGAAATTATGTTTCTCAATTATTTTGCGCTCGGCGTTCTGATCTTTGTATTTCTGGTGATTTTTTATGGAATCATCATTCTTCATGATATTCCTTACCTGATCGCGAAGAAACGTAATCACCCGCATGCCGATGCGATTCACGTCGCGGGCTGGGTGAGCCTTTTTACGCTGCACGTCATCTGGCCGTTTTTATGGATCTGGGCCACGCTTTACCGGCCAGAACGCGGCTGGGGCATGCAGCATCGGCGGGACGAAACGCCGTCTGAGGCGGCGGAAGAGGGGGGCGACATCAGCGAACTGCGCCAGCGGGTTATCGCGCTCGAGCAGCAAATAACCGGTCTCAGACCGTCAGCTCAACCTCCTTCGGTGGAGAAATAACTCATGGATCTGCTGATTATTTTGACCTATGTGGCGATTGCCTGGTCGATATTTAAAATATTTAAGATCCCGGTAAATAAATGGACGGTTCCCACCGCGGCGCTGGGCGGCGTATTTATTGTTAGCGCGCTTATCTTATTAATGAACTACAACCATCCGTATACCTTTACCGCGCAAAAAGCGGTTATTTCTATTCCTATTACGCCGCAGGTTACCGGGGTGGTCAGCAGCGTCACGGATAAAGCAAATCAACGGGTTAAAAAGGGCGAGGTGCTGTTTACCATCGATCCGGTGCGTTATCAGGCGCGGGTGGACAGGCTACAGGCCGACCTTGTTACCGCGCTGCACAGTATCAATACCCTTAAAGCCCAGCTTTCTGAGGCTCAGGCCAATACCACGCGCGTTTCGGCGGAGCGCGACCGTCTGTATAAGGATTATCAGCGCTACCTGAAAGGAAGCCAGGCGCGGGTCAATCCGTTTTCGGAAAGCGATATCGATAATGCCCGGCAAAACTACCTCGCCCAGGATGCGATGGTGAAAGGATCGGTGGCGGAGCAGGCGCAAATTCAGAGCCAGCTCGACAGCATGATAAACGGCGAACAGTCGCAGGTGGTAAGCCTGCGCGCGCAGCTGGCGGAGGCGAAATATAACCTCGATCAGACGACCGTGCGCGCGCCCAGCGATGGCTATATCACCCAGGTGTTAATTCGTCCTGGGACCTATGCCGCCTCGCTGCCGCTGCGTCCGGTGATGGTCTTTATCCCCCAGCAAAAACGGCTGATTGTGGCGCAGTTCCGGCAAAATTCGCTGCTCAGGCTGGAGAAGGGCGACGATGCTGAAGCGGTGTTCAACGCCCTGCCTGACGGCATTTACGCCCAGGTGGCGGTCTACTCCGATCATTTCACCCACGTTTCGGTGATGCGCAAGGTGCTGCTGCGGATGACCAGCTGGATGCACTATCTCTATCTGGACCATTAGCGGGGTCAGTCCGGCATGAGGTGATTTCTCTCTCTGCTATTTGCCTGCGCCTGCGCCATACTTACTACTTTGTTGGCGAAAGGAGCAGGCAATGAAACTGATCGGCAGCTACACCAGTCCCTTTGTGCGCAAAATTTCCGTCATACTGCTGGAAAAAGCGATTCCCTTCGAGTTCGTCAACGAATTCCCTTATCACGAGACCAACGGCGTGGCGCAGTACAATCCGCTGGGAAAAGTCCCCGCCCTGGTCACCGACGACGGTGAATGCTGGTACGACTCGCCCATTATTGCGCAATATCTGGAGCTGCTCGGCATCGCGCCGGATATGCTGCCTGCGGCGCTGAAGGCTGCGCTGAAATTGCGTCAAATTGAAGCGCTGGCTGATGGCGTGATGGAGGCTGCGCAAACGCTGGTACGGGAGAAAACGCGCCCGGCGGCCCAGCAGTCGGAAAGCGAACTGCTGCGCCAGCGTGAAAAAATTGCGCGCGGGCTTGATGCGCTGGAAGGGTATGCCAGTGACGGCACGTTGCGTCCTGATGAGGTTAATCTGGCAACCATTTCGACCGCCTGCGCCATCGCTTATCTCAATTTCCGCCGCGTCGCGCCGGGCTGGTGCGCCACCCGACCGAAGCTGGTTCGGCTGGTGGATTCCCTCTTTCAGCGCGCCAGCTTTGCGCGCACCGAACCGCCGGTGAGTTGACCCAGACAGGTAACAGTTTTTGCGCGGAGGTATTACAATTGCCGCTCATTTGTTGACTCCCTCTCCCGTCGGGAGGGGGGAAAATAGGTTCATTCATGACTAGCGAAATTCGTGCGCTTTATACCCGGCTTCCGGCCATCGACCGTTTACTCCGCGACCCCGCGTTTTCACCGCTGTTGATGCAATATGGTCACTCCCAGACGGTGGCGCTGCTGCGTCAGATGCTGGACGAGGCTCGGGAATATATCCGTCTGAACCAGGCGCTGCCGGGCTGGTGCGAAGCGTGGCTGATGGAGACCTCGCGTCGTTTGAGCCAAACGCAACAGAGCGCGCTGCGCCCGGTGTTCAACCTGACCGGTACCGTGCTGCACACCAACCTTGGGCGGGCGATTCAGGCGGAAGCGGCGGTGGAGGCGGTAACCCAGGCGATGCGCGCGCCGGTGACGCTGGAATACGATCTTGACGATGCCGGACGCGGCCACCGCGATCGCGCGCTGGCCGACCTGCTTTGCCAGATCACCGGCGCGGAAGACGCCTGTATCGTCAACAATAACGCGGCGGCGGTGCTGCTGATGCTGGCGGCAACCGCCGGTGGCAGTGAGGTGGTGGTGTCGCGCGGCGAGCTGGTGGAGATCGGCGGCGCGTTCCGTATTCCCGACGTGATGCGCCAGGCGGGCTGCGTCCTGCATGAGGTCGGAACTACGAACCGCACCCACGCGAAAGATTATCGCCAGGCCGTTAATGACAATACCGGCCTGCTGATGAAGGTGCACACCAGCAACTACAGCATCGAGGGCTTTACTAAAGCAGTCGATGAGGCGGCGCTGGCGGAGATTGGTCGCGAACTGAATATCCCGGTGGTCGCCGATCTCGGCAGCGGCTCGCTGGTGGATTTAAGCCAGTACGGCCTGCCGAAAGAGCCGATGCCGCAGGAGATGATTGCCGCCGGCGTCAGCCTGGTGAGCTTCTCCGGCGATAAACTGCTGGGCGGCCCACAGGCGGGAATTATCGTCGGTAAAAAAGCGCTGATCGCGCGTTTGCAGAGCCATCCGCTTAAGCGCGCCCTGCGGGCGGATAAAATGACCCTCGCGGCGCTGGAGGCCACGCTGCGCCTCTATCTGCATCCGGAAAAGCTCGCCGCTGAACTGCCGACCCTGCGTCTGCTGACTCGCCAGGCGGACGAGATCCGCCTGCAGGGCGAGCGCATGCGGGCCGCGCTGGCTGCACATTATGCTGATTTTGACCTGCGGGTCGAGCCATGCCTGTCGCAGATCGGCAGCGGCTCCCCCCCCGGGGGGCCCCTCCCCCCCCCCTCGGCGTTGA
>OBWU01000198.1_pt1 | contig 19488 bp, 16 predicted proteins | sample 1476551 | NCBI WGS metagenome assembly OBWU01 (sample SAMEA2580135, study PRJEB22360) | human gut metagenome | biome: human gut; feature: human-associated habitat; material: faeces | place: Denmark | collected 2008/2010
TACGGAATCGAATGCCGTAGCCGGCGGCGGGTCGGGCGAGCGCCGCATCCACCGCTTGTTCGAGCGAGCCCAGAATCTCGTCGAGGGCAGCTTCGGGGCGGATACGGTGAGCCTGCGTGGGCAGATGCAGGTTGTCCGGGGCGATGACCGCCAGGAGCACCTCGGAGGCGGCGAGCGCATCCACGGTGGAGGCGCTTATTTCGGCGGGCACGTGGGCACAGAGCAGCACGCGGGCAATGCCGGTGTGCGCCATTCCGACGGCTTCGCTGAAGTCCTGCACGGTGCGCGCCACGGAGACGCGGCCGCGTTGGGATTCGATGCGGTTCAGGAGCGAGCCGTCATCGCCGTAGAGGATGACGGGGATGTTCACTGACCCTCCCCATAGGTGCCGGGGATGAGGCTGATCTTGGAGTCGCTGTTGCTTTCCTTGACGAGGGCGGCGAGGGCTTCTTCCTTGACCCACAGCTGCACGGTTGCCTTGCCGTTGGCGCCAAGCACGCCTTCGTCGACCGTTACAGCAACGATTTCAGCGTTGGTGACGATGGCGCGGGCGCCGTTTTCAGTGCGGTTATCGCTCTTGGTGTCGGGGTTGCGCGGGCCGGAGGTCCACACATCCACGCGCTCGCCCGCCTTCAGCGCGGAGGCTGCCGCACGGTCAATGCTGACGGTGGCGAGGCGGCGTCCCGGGGAGGTTTCGGTGCCTACGGATTCTTTGCTGATGAGGTTGCCGGCGGGGATGCGCTGAATCGCGATTTTGCCGTTCATCTGTGCGGCATCGGCGCGGGTGAAGTACTTGTCTTTGGCAGAGTCGATGTTCGCTTCGACTCGGGCTAGTTTGTCTTCGGTGATTTTCTCGCCGAGGCGGATTTCGCTTTTGGCGGTGTAGTACTCGGTTTTACTGTTATTCGCCTGTACGTAGAGTTGCACGCCGGTGATGGAGACGAGCACGAGTAGTACACCGAGAATGAATCGCCAGTCTTTGACAGTGGGCCTTTTGAGGCGTTTGGCGTGGGGCTCGGTGAGGGTGGAACGCTTCGTCGCGTTCTGTCGTATGCGCATGATGTGGTTGTGCCTTTCGGTGCGGAAGCCGGCGGTGATTCCGGGTGTTGTTCAACTGACCGATGAGCGAGTGGTGTGTTTTCGATAGTGCTTTATTTGGTTCTGACACTAACCCTAACAGCATATTTCATTTAGTACTCTCTCTCAACAAGAGCCGTGTTTATGAAATATTTTTGAGTCTTGCCCCTTTTGAAAGGGTGATTAGATAACTTTTCAGCTCATATAAGGCTTTTTGCGAGCAAATTTCACGGTGATGGCATATACTGAAAGTACTCAATAGATGTTCTGTATGGACTCTATGTAAAAGGCTACTAACGGTAGCTAGGGGCCCAGGATTTCACTCACGGAAAGGATCCAATTCGATGACTGCACCTCGTTTCCTCACTCTGAGCGACGTCGCCGAGGAGCTGCAGGTTTCGCTTTCGCAGGTACGTGCTCTGGTGCGTAGCGGCGAACTTCCCGCCATCCAGATTGGTGGGCGTAACCAGTGGCGTATTGAACGCTCTCGTTTTGAAGAGTACATTACCGAGCGCCACGAGCAGACTCTGGAGGCAATTGCTTCCGGCAAGCTCACTGCAAAGGCTAAGGCTGAGTAGTATTCGACATGCACCTCGCGGGCGCAACGCTCGAGTGGTTTTAGAAAGGTCCGCTCCTCTCATTGAGATTTCAATGGAGAGGGGCGGACCTTTTTGTGTTTATTGTTGCTTTTATAAGGGAATTTATACTTGTCGAGGCGTTTTTATGGGCGTTCCCACAAATTGAACTGCCCACTATTTACCCCGTGCTTTTAGCGTGAGATACGGGCGATAACTGCGCTAATACGAGCCAGCGGAATGGTGCGCACGCCAGCGCCGCGAGGTGCACGGGAGTAGCCGGAGGCGCCCTGACCATAACCAGCCTGCCCGTAACCTCCCTGCGCACCGTAGGCTGCACGCGCGTACTGGTCGCGTTCGTGGATGCGCGGGTACTGTCCACCGTTGAGCAGGCGCAATTCGAGGAAGTCGGCGCCAACTCGCTCAATCACGCCATCGTAACTGACGGTGCCGCCTTCGAGGGAGAGGCGGACGGGCTCGCGTGCCATGGCGAGGGAGCGCAGGGCGAGCTGGATTTTCATGCGGTAGCGTTCGGGGCGAACATCAGCGCGTCCGGGAGCTATGCCGCCTTCCCACCAAAGCATTCCGCGCAGGGGGATGATGATGTTCTCGCCGCGCGCTTCGATGCTGACCCATTCTTCGCCGACCATTTCGAGCTTACCTTCGTAGGTTTGCATGTCGGTGGCGCAGATACGGATGGGGCCGCCGACCTGCGCGAGGAGGCGGTCATCGAGGGTGATGGTGGAGTACTGGACGCGGGCGACTTGGCGGGCATCCTGTTCCATATCCCAGGCGCGTTCGGAGGCGAGGCGCACCTCAATGTCTCGTAGGAACTTTTCCATGCTCATGCTATGACCCTACCTGAGGATGGGGGCGGATACGAACCGGGGCATTTTCTGGTCAGATGATGATTCTCAAACCTGATTTTTGTACCAAATTCCACCAAATTACATGTTTTTCATGTATTTTGATGCTTTTTGCTTCATTTTTAGCGTGACTTCCTGTATAAATGAAGCAACACCAAAACACATCAAACATACCATTTGGAGGTCATCGTGGACCATCTTTCCACGCCGGGTCAGGCGCCCGCAGCCTTCGCTTCGCATCCCCTTGCATCCGTTGCTTCTCTGGCATCCGGCGCTGACGCAAGTCACGAAACCAGCACCAAAGCTAGCTACCAGGATGCTCTGCTCTTCATCGCCCCTCCCCTACTTTCCGCCGCGGTCTTGGGTGCGTTGAGCGTGAATCTGCACCGCATCCCCTCGGCACACCCACTAGCTGATGCCTCGTTGCTCTGCGCGGGGGCTGCGGCAATCCTCATTACTGCATGGTGGTTCGTCAGCTTTATCTGCGCGCTCTTCTACGCTCGTTCCCTGCGAGTTTCGAGCCGCAACGCTGACCGCGCTGTGCTGCAGGTTCCGGCGATTTTCCGGCCGCGTTTTATGCGCCGCATCGTTCTGACGCTCGGCGGCACGGCGCTCGGAGTGGGGGCGGTTCTGGCTCCCGCGCAAGCTACGGTGGCTACGCCCAGCAACGCCGGGCTGAACAGCGCGGAGGGCATACCGCAGACAACCATTTCAGCAGTTATGGCAGCAGATTCATCGATTACCGCGGCGGCAGACGCCAGCTCAGATGCGGTTCTCTCCGATACCGCCCCGAATCAGTCCGCTACTCCCCTGACCCTTTCTGCTGAGGTTCCCAATATTCCCCTGGCTCCCGAGCCTTCGGAGGCGGCAGGCTCTCTGCAGGACCGTAGCCCCTTCTTTTCTCCTCCCCGCACCGAGGCGGGCACCTACTCTTACACGGTTCAGGCGGGCGATACGCTCTGGTCGATTGCCGCCGACCAGCTGGGCGAAGGCACCGACGCCTCCACCATTTACGACTACACCCTCGACATTTACGAGGCGAACAAGGACGCTCTGGGTCAGAACGCTGAGCTGCTCTACGAGGGGCAGGTTCTGCAGATTCCCGAACAGCCCGTTCACTAACCTCACCCGCGTCTTCCACCCCATTCCACCTCATCCCAACAGTCTTTCGTTCGCTCGACTCACCTCACATACCCCTGCACCGAAAGCCTCTGCACCGAAAGGAGCCGTCATGAGCTTCTCCAATCTTCTCCCCCGTTCCCCGTGGACCCCTCCGCATCAGCCTGCCTCCCGCGACAACCAGCCTGCCAGCCCGTACTCGAAGCGTCAGGCGGCACGCGCCTCCCAGCCGGTGACTCAGCCGGTGGCTGCCGAGCAGGTGGCTCCGCTCCCCGAGCAGGGGCAGGGCACGATGACTCTGGTGCAGAGGCGCAACAGTCCCTCGGTTTATTCGCTGCTTCCTCTGCCGCGTTATGAGCAGCATTCGGCTCAGCGCCCGAAGGTAGTGAAGAGGGGCCGCCCGCTGCGTCCTGCGGATGCGCTAGCTCGCCAGCTGGAGGGCCGTTGCGCGGGTGTGGCAATTGCTTACCTGGAGATTATGTCGGCTCGTCGTTCGCGTCAGCAGCTGGCGCAGTGGGTATCAGCGGATTGTTTCCACCGTCTGCTGCCGTTCTTCCCGAAGAACCCGCGTCAGGTGCGCAAGGAGATGCTGTTGACCCTTCCGCCGGTTCTGTTGCGGGTGCGAGCGCAGAAGGTGCACGATGAGCTCTACGAGGTGGTGGCGCTGCTGCGTTGTGCGGAAAGGGTACGTGTGGTGACCATGCAGACGCGCCTGATTCACGGCATGTGGCTGATTACCGCAATTGAGCAGCCGCAGAGCCGCTTGGACGAAGACTAAGGCTTACCCGGCTTCCCCTACAAAACACACAGACAAACAGAGAGGGTGCGAATCCGGTATTGGATTCACACCCTCTCTGCTAGGTCTATAGCATTTCAGCTTTTACGCTGAGGCTACTTGTCCTTCGAGCGTTCCACGTGAACCTGCTCGTGGCCGTCCTCATCCGGGGCGGAGTACTGCAGGAACTTCGGACGCGAAGGCTCAGCCAGGCGCACGGCAGAAGCCTGAGTGCGCTGCTTGGACAGGTCCAGGTTGAACAGGTAGGTCACGGTCTCTTCACGGATCGCACCGAGCATCGACTGGTACATGTCGTAGCCTTCACGCTGGTACTCGACCAGCGGGTCACGCTGAGCCATCGCACGCAGACCGATACCTTCCTTGAGGTATTCCATCTCGTACAGGTGCTCGGGCCAGCGCTCGCCGATGACGGACAGCATGACACGGCGTTCGATTTCGCGCATGCTCTCTTCGCCGACGCTCTTTTCACGCTCATCGTAGATGAGGTGTGCGTCCGCCAAAACTTCCTTCACGATCTGGTCGCGAGTAATCTTGGTGCGGTCGCCAGCGTCTTCAGCGAGGTCGTCCACGGTGATGGAGATGGGGTACACCTGCTTGAGGGCGCTCCAGAGCTCGTCGAAGTCCCAGTCCTCGGCGTGGCCTTCAGCGACGCGCGCGTCGATGATGGTGGTCAGCACCTCGTCCACGAAGCCGGAAATCTGTTCCTTCAGGTCGTCACCGTGCAGGATGCGGCCGCGGTCCTTGTAGATCGCTTCACGCTGGCGGTTGAGCACGTCGTCATACTTGAGCACGTTCTTACGCTGTTCAGCGTTACGGCCTTCAACGTTTGACTGGGCGGTAGCGATAGCGCGGCTGACGATCTTGGAGTCCAATGCGGAGTCCTCGGGGGCTGCCGCCATGAGGCGGGTTGCCATGCCGGTGTTGAACAGGCGCATCAGTTCGTCGGTCAGCGACAGGTAGAAGCGGGACTCACCCGGGTCACCCTGACGGCCGGAACGACCGCGCAGCTGGTTGTCGATACGGCGGGACTCGTGACGCTCAGTGCCGAGCACGTACAGGCCACCAAGCTTGGTGACTTCCTCGTGCTCTTCAGCTGCGGCGTCCTCGCATTCTTTCAGGACCTCGGGCCAGCGTGCCTCGTACGCCTCGGAGTTGGTGTTCGGGTCCAGGCCGAGCTCACGCATCTTCTCGACGGCCTCAAATTCGGGGTTACCGCCGAGCATGATGTCGGTACCGCGACCAGCCATGTTGGTTGCCACGGTGACGGCACCCTTACGACCCGCCTGCGCAACAATAGCTGCCTCACGCTCGTTGTTCTTTGCGTTCAGCACCTCGTGGCGCACGCCAGCCTTCGCCAGCTGGCGGGACAGGTACTCGGAGTTCTCCACGCTTGCGGTACCCACCAGGATCGGCTGGCCCTTCTCGTGGCGTTCCTTAATGTCCTTGACGACCGCCTTGAACTTGGCGATTTCGTCGCGGTACACCTTATCGGGGTTGTCGATACGCTGCACACCCTTGTTGGTGGGGATGGGCACCACGCCGAGCTCATAAGTGTTCATGAACTCTGCCGCTTCGGTTTCCGCGGTACCGGTCATACCGGACAGCTTGTCGTACATGCGGAAGTAGTTCTGCAGGGTCACGGTCGCCATGGTCTGGTTCTCAGGCTTGATTTCGACGCCTTCCTTCGCCTCAATCGCCTGGTGGATGCCGTCGTTGTAGCGGCGGCCCGGCAGAATACGACCGGTGTGCTCGTCAACAATCAGGACCTCGCCGTCAATGACCACGTAGTCCTTGTTGTTGGTGAACAGCTCCTTCGCCTTAATGGAGTTGTTCAGGAAGCCAATGAGCGGGGTGTTCTTGGATTCGTAGAGGTTCTTCACACCCAGGTGGTCTTCCACCTTGTCAATGCCGGATTCGAGGATGCCGACGGTGCGCTTCTTCTCGTCTACTTCGTAGTCTTCACCGCGCTTGAGCAGGGTTGCGGCAATGCGCGCGAACTCTGCATACCAGCGGTTTGCCTCACCGGCTGCGGGGCCGGAAATAATCAGAGGGGTACGCGCCTCATCAATCAGGATGGAGTCCACCTCATCGATAATGGCGAAGTTGTGGCCGCGCTGAACCTGCTCCTCCACGGTCCACGCCATGTTGTCACGCAGGTAGTCGAAGCCGAACTCGTTGTTCGTACCGTAGGTGATGTCCGCGGCGTACTGCTTACGACGCTCGTCAGGTTCCATGGAGGAGAGAATCACGCCGCACTCCATGCCGAGGAAGCGGAACACGCGACCCATGAGGTTCGCCTGGTACTCAGCCAGGTAGTCGTTCACGGTCACAATGTGCACGCCCTTGCCGCTCAGCGCGTTCAGGTACGCGGGCAGGGTCGCGACGAGGGTCTTACCCTCACCGGTCTTCATTTCGGCAATGTTGCCCAGGTGCAGCGCTGCACCACCCATGAGCTGCACGTCGTAGTGGCGCTTGCCCAGGGTACGCTTGGATGCTTCACGGACCACCGCAAAGGCCTCCGGCAGCATAATGTCGAGGGATTCGCCGTCCTTGACGCGCTCGCGGAACTTGTCGGTCTCTGCTCGCAGTTCCTCATCGGTCATCGATGCGAAGCTGTCCTCGAGCGAGTTCACCGCCTTAGTGTACGCTTCGAGCTGTCGCAGAACCCTCTTATCGCCGGTTCGGAGGATTTTCTCCAAGAAAGATGCCACTGAGCTTCTACTCCTTGCTTGTTTCGGTACCCTCACCAAGGGCGCGCGAAAGTGCGCGCGGTGAGGCCTTCCTACATATTGTATGGCAGAGCCGCCTAATTCGCCCGTCCAAGCTATTTTTTACGCTGTACGCCCACGAGGTGACATTTGGTGACACTCGAATCTTTCACCCTCCGGTTGAGGCAGAGCCGACCCATCCGTCTAAAGGAACAGATGTGTGGAGGGCAAAGAAAAACCCGGGGGCCTGGAGAAACACGGTGTGTGTTCCCAGACCGCCCGGGTCTTGAGCCTACTCGCTGAGTACGACCCCTAAAGAGCCTTACGCCTCAGCATCCAGCGGGTACGTTAGTTTTTACTCGTTGTCCAGAGTAATGATGCCGTAGCTCCAGCCCTTACGACGGTATGCCGCAGCCGGTGCGCCGGTCTCGCTGTCAATGTACAGGTAGAAGTCGTGGCCGACCAGTTCCATACGGTCAACAGCTTCTGCGGGAGTCAGACGCTCACCCTTGAAGCTCTTGTGGCGAATCTCAATGGGAGATGCTGCCTCGTCGGCGAGGGTGACCTCGCTGTTGTCGAATGCTGCTTCTTCCACCGGAACATCCGGCAGCAGAATCTCGGTAATTGCTTCGGTAACCACAGGAATCGATCCGGTAGCGTCCGCCACGGAGACGGGGTGCTTGCCACCGCGCTTGTGCAGCTTGCGGCGGTCACGTGCACGGCGCAGACGCTCCAGGAGCTTGCCGTAGGTTTCATCGAAGACCGCGAACTTGTCGTGACCCTGGGCTTCGGAACGGAGGACAGGACCAGTACCAACAACGGTGATCTCAACGCGGATGGACTCGCCACCCAGGTGACCGTCCTTGCTGAACTTGACGTCGATGTCCTTCACGTTATCGCCGAGCTGAGCGAACTTCTGAACCTTCTCGCTCACGTACTCTTCCAGGCGTTCGGTGACCTTGATATTGCGGCCGTAGATGTTGACTTCCACGATCATTCCCTCCAGGTTGGGGGCTTATACCGCGTCCGGCTGGACCCGGTACGGGGGTTCGACTCCAATGCCGTTCCCTTGTCTATATTCTAGTACGAAACATGTTTCATATCACTAGATATGACAAATATTTAGCCTAAATAATAGCTATTCGTCCGTCTGCGAACTTTATTCGCCAAAAATCGTGTATCTCTTGCAACTAACTACAAGAAACGCTATATCTGAGCCTTTTTCGGTACCGCCGCCACAGCACACACGCCCAGCACCCGCGAACCGGATTCCTGCAGCACACGCACCATCTCAGAGGCGGTCGCACCGGTGGTCACCACATCATCACAAATAACGCTCACCCGACCCGCGCACAGGGCAGGCTCCATGACGCGCAAGGCACCGTGCATCCGCTCGGCACGACCCACAGCGCCCAGGCTCTTCTGCTCGTTCTGCGCACCGGAAATCGCATCAGAAATAATGGAGGCGCCGCTCCCCCGCCGACCGCGAGGCGCATACCCGATGACGTCCACAGCGCGCACCCGCACCGAGGCAGGCAGACGCTTATTAAGCTGACGCGCCGCCTCCTGCACCAAAAGATTCGCCGGCGCATAACCGCGGCGGCGCACGCTCTGCGCAGAGGACGGTGCCGGAACCAGCAGAACCTCAACCGGTGCGGCGGAGGTATCTACAGAAGAAAGAGAAGAGCCCGGCTCACTCTGAAGCTCAGCCCGATGCGCCCGAAGAAGCTCGTACACGCTACGCGCCAAACCCTCTCCCAACAAGGGCAGCAGGTCGGTACGGCCCGCATTCTTCAACGCCAACAGGGCACGCGGCATGATCCCCTCATAACGGGATGCCGCACGCACCTCGGGAGCAGCCGCGCCATCAAGAGGTTGCAGAGCATATACTCGCTCCACCTTAGCCAACGCCGAACGCAACTGCGGCAAGCAAGCCTCACACAGTGGCGAGCCTGCCCCATAGGCGACCGGCACCGCACAGCACGGGCAAGTACGCGGCATCAGCACCTCCCCCAAAGACCCGCCGGCACTCTTGAGAGCGCCAGCGAGCCCGGTCAGAGACCTGCTCAGAGACCCGTTCACGGGCTCGTTCAAACCACGCTGTTCTGAACTCACCGAAAGCAACCTTTCCGCGCGCTATACCCGGTACCCGAGGCTAACCGGCGTAACTAATCTCGTGCAGGGTCGTATCCAAACGGATCCAGCCGCGCTCCTCCATCAGATAGCACGAACCATCAGAACGGTGGGCAATAATATTCGACGTATTATCTGCGGTGGAAATGCTCATCACACCATCCAGACGGTCCAGCTTCGTCTCTTCACCGCTGAGGGAAATCACCTCAGACTCACCATTCTTCACGTTCACCACCACGACGCTCTGGTCTCCAGCCCAACGGGCATTACGCGGAGTCACAGAAGAACTCAGACGCACCATCTCCGTCAGACGCAGAGGCTTGCCGGCATCATCACGCACAATACCGGAAATAATCACAGCCGACGCACCCTCAGTAGACGCCACAATCGCCATGCGGGCACCATCGTGAGAAACGTTCACGCTCGTAAAACTCAAATTACGCTGCCAGGACAAACCAATATCCACGCCGCGCTCACGCTCGGTTGCGTCCTCAGAATCCGGCTTAAAAGCACGCACAACGCCCTCACCATCAGCAGCCCACACCCAGCCGTACGCATCAAAACTAGGGGCAGTCAGCGCGGTACTCTGCCACACGCGGCGGGCAGTGCCCTGATACACCGTGTACAGGCTCGCAGCATCATTCGCCAAGCAGGCATAAACATCCGCAGAATAGCCCATCGCCGGGGAACTCAACTGGGTCACGCCACGCAGAAGCAATTGCTCACCCGCATTGCTCATATAGTCATCACGCGCCACCATCTGGCCGTTCGAATTAATAGCAACCGTGCGGGCAGGAACACCCGGATTCAGCTTCACCGCAGAAAAGCCGCTCGGCGCGTTCTCAGGAATCAGAGTGCCGTTATAGAAAACCTCAGTCTTGCCCAGACCCGAGAAGTTCTCCAAGCCGTGCATAATCTGCTCACGCACACGCGCCAAACGGTTATCGTCCAGGTGCTCACCCGAGAGGCGAACCAGCACATCCTGGTTATCGCTCATGTTAGCGACCTCAAGGCTCATCGACTCATTCAACGCCGAGAACGCAACATCCTTCAAGTAGGATGCAGGACCAATCATGAGGGTACGCACCAGCAGCTCAAAGTAACGGTCCGTATGCGGGAACCAGCGGATATCAGGCACAGCATAACGGAACGCACGATCATAGAAATACAGGCGGCACGGGCTAAACACACGCTCAAACTCAGCGCCATCCAGCCACAAACCATCCGGGCACGAGTTAATGCGCCATTGGTTATCTTCCATGACCACCGTAAAATCCTGAGTCTCAGTCTGAGCCTCCGGGAAGGTGCTCGTAATACCCTGACTATTCACAGTCGCCGTCTGCTGGAAACGCACATGGTACATCCCCTCAGCAGTTCCGCTATCGTCACTACGAGGCTGCACCGTATTACGGTACACACGAGTCGTACCCATAGGATTCCAACGGCGCGCAAAAGAAGAGCTCAAATACTGGCGCGCCACAGCATAATTTTCGATACTATCCACGCCAGCACGCACGAAGCCTTCAATAATCGCCTCGGGGGTAGCGCCCGCCAGCGGTCCCGGCGCACGCGCCGGAGAAGTATTAACGCTCTTCACGTCCAGACCACTGCTGTGCTGAGTCACTCGGTCGTTCGAAGGAAGACCCGCGCAAGAGCTCATCAGCGTCGCCAAAGACACCGCGCACCAAGACAGCGCGGCGCGTCGAGAAACAATACCCCTGTGAGACATGGAGGTCTTAACCTTCCTCTACGAACAAAGACAAACAATCACCAGCTACCACTGCAGGCCATCGCAGCGCGGCGAAAGAATCAACACAGCGAAATAGCAACACCGTGAAAATATATCTGCATTGATTGTACTGGGTAAACAGTGCAAATACGCAAGGATAAGTGCAAATACAACCGCACCGACCCCAATCCCCCGTTTCATGACAGGGACCAGAGCCCCGCGCCTCTTCTAGAGGTCGCCCCCAGCAGCCGTACGAGGAGCGATATTGGGCAGCGTATCCTTAGCCGGCGCCGAACGATGCGAGCTTGACTCAGGCTCACCCGTCACCAAAACCGGCGACTCACCCAACGGAGCGCCATGAACCAGGGGCAGGTTCACCGTGAAGCAAGCACCGCGGCCCTTCTCGCCCCACGCCTCAATCGTGCCACCGTGCAGACGCACATCCTCAGCAGCAATCGACAGACCCAGACCCGTACCGCCCAGGGTACGCTTACGCGAAGTATCAGCACGCCAGAAACGGTTGAACACCTGAACGGCTTCATCCTCAGACAAGCCGATACCGTGGTCGCGCACCGCAATACCCAGATTCGTGGCGTTTGCATCCACGTACACGTCAATCGGTCGGGATTCGCCGTGCTCAATCGCGTTGTACAGCAGGTTACGGAGCACACGCTCAATACGTATACGGTCCATATCCACCATGATGCTCTCATGGCTCGTATGCACGTTCAGCTTCGTATGCGTACGTTCCAGATGAGGCAGAGCCTCCTGCAAAATATTCGAGAGAACACGGATGAAGTCTTCCGTGTCAATGGTCAGCATTGCGCTACCAGCATCGAAGCGCGAAATCTCGAGCAGATCAGAAAGCATTGACTGGAAACGGTCCACCTGTTCATGCAGAAGCTCCACGCTACGGACCTGCATCGGGTTCATATTCTCACGCGAATCGTACAGCAGCTCAGTACCCAAACGCACCGTCGACAGCGGAGTGCGCAACTCATGAGAAACGTCAGATACGAAGCGCTGCTGCAAAGTCGACAGGCGCTCCAGCTGGACAATTTTCTCCTGCAGCGAGTCAGCCATCAGGTTGAAGGAATAGCCCAGACGCGCCGCCTGATGCTCACCGTGTACAGACACACGCTGATCCAGGTCGCCAGCAGCCAGCTTCTCCGCCGTAATAGCGGTCTGCGTAATCGGGCGGACCACAAAACGAGTCACAATCCACACCACAGAAAGCACCACAGTAAGCAGTGCACAGAAACCACCAAAAAGAACAAAGTTAATATGCGCAATCGTGGCGGAAGAATCCGTCATATCGTACACAAGGAACAAACCGTAATTAGGGTTCTGAGAAATAGAAATATGTGTACCAACAATAAGCACCGGATAGGTACGCTCACGATTATTTTCGACAGTAGTCACCGTAGACGTCTGCCAGAAAATACCCTCTTTATCGCGAACAGTTTGTTTGAAATCATTCGGAATACTCGAAGAATTCAAAGAATTATTACTGCTCTGCTCAGGAATAAAACCCTGCTTACCTTGACCTTCCAAAGGCACAAGAATCCAATTGCGCTTACCCGAGCTACCCGCATCCAGCACGGTCAGGGTACGGCTCACATTACGGCGAATTTCGCTGTCACTACGGGCCTCAGAGGAGTCCAGCACGCTCTGAACGTTACGGAAACCACTCTCCGATTCCGCCAGCGCCTGACCCTTCTGATTCTCAAAAAGACTCGTCGCAATCTGGCTCGACAAGGACCAACCCACCATCAAGAAGCTCAGGAACATCATGATGCCTGCAGTACCCAAAGCACGGAACTGCAGAGATTCCTTCCATAGACGCTGAGCGCGCTGCATCAGGTTCCTACGCGGCTTCTGCGCCTTACGCGGCTTGGAAGTGCGGGTACGCGAAGAGGCGGAGGCTACCGCCTCCGCCGTCAAAGCGCCGTGCTCATGGCTCGACTTCGCAACAGACAATCAGGTTATCCCTTCGCCTATGAATAGGTTCCGATTAGCTACCGGAAGATCCCACCAGCTCGGTCGGAATCTTATAGCCAACGCCACGGACCGTCTGAATAAAACGATCCGCACCCAGCTCATCAAACTTAGCGCGCAAACGCTGGACGTGCACATTTACCAGCGAATCGCTCACATCAGTGTAACCCCAGACCATGTCCAGCAGTTCCTGACGACTCAACGCCTGACCCGGGTGACGAACCAGCGCAGCCAACAGGTCAAACTCCAGAGGAGTCATCGGAACCTCAGTGCTGTGGTACTTGACGGTACGACCGTCCATATCCATGACAATATCGCCAATGGACACCACCAGCTGACGGCTCTCACGCGGACGCAAACGGGTACGGATACGCGCCAACAATTCAGCGTGCTTAAAAGGCTTAGCAATGTAATCATCAGCGCCAGCTTCAAGACCCTTAACAACATCTTCAGTGTCGCTTTTAGCGGTCAACATAATAATCGGCACATTAGAAGAACGGCGAATTTGCTGGCACACTTCAATACCGTTCATGCCAGGAAGCATCAAATCCAAAAGCACCAAATCGGGAGTGGAGCGCATAAAAGTTTCAAAAGCGCGGCTGCCATTTTCGCAAAAAACAGCGTTAAAGCCCTCTTGCGCGAGCACGAGGCCAATCATTTCCGCCAGAGCATCATCGTCATCAACCACCAAAATGGTGTGTGCGTCGCTTGCGCTCACAGTACCTCCCTAAAGAATTGTCGTAAATACTTACATAAAAAAGCTGATTCTCTAATCATACCGCGCACTCAGCCAATGCACGGGCACACTCTGTCACCCGAGCCAGCGAAGCCGTGGCATCCAGCATACTTACCGCGGCTGAAGTCATCCCAGCAGGCACGGAACCGCTCTGAATACGCTCATCAGGCATCAAACCCACCGCGCTCAACTGGGTCGGCTCAAGACCAACCTCGCGCCACAGGCTGTACAGGCGGCGCACCTGATCAGGAACCCGCGCAGAGGTCACCACCGGCAGCCACAACTGAGCCTGAGCCTCCAAAAGTTGCGCCACAGGTTCCCAGGAACGAGGGTCGCTCAGCGGCGGAACCTGCAGCGTGCCCGGCCCCTTGAGGCGGGCACGATCAGGATGCAACAGCAAAGCGCAAGGAGCGCCGCCCTCAACACGCATCGCCTTCACAAGAGCCAACGCGTCAAGGGTGGGGCGGGACTGGCTCAGCAGCTTCAGCTCCTGCACAGGCTTGAGCGCGGTGCCATCCACATCCAGGATGAGCTGCAGATTCAGCTCGGCGAAACGCTCCGAGATACGGCGGTACACCTGCTGATAGTAGTGAGGTTGCAAAGCCGGCAGGGAGCGGAAACCACTCACCGTAGGGATGGCCCCCTCCATCAGACGCTGAAATTCGGATTCATCCAGCTGCACGGCAATCAGCGCCCGCGGAGCTTGCAGAGCCTCGCGCAGAGAACCCCTCCAGCGTTCCAGGCCTTCCAGGAACGACTCCAGCAGGTCACGGCTCGCCCCTGCATCACTAATGGCACGCTCGCCGCCGGGCAGATAGATACTGGCGGCAAGAGTCAGCGGACCGACCAGCTGAATCTTATACACCGCAGCGGAACCCTCAGCACTGGAAGTGAACCTCTTCTTCTGCGCACCCACACGGTCAGCGAGAAGATTGATATCCGAAAGCAGACGGTCCTGCGCCAAGGCAGACTCGCGTGCTCCCCTGCCACCGCTATGCACCATGCGCCAACCAAACGAGGCGCCGTCAAAGGCAAGTCCCTCGCACACCGCCAGGGTGCGTGCCAGAGGAGTACTCCGCCAGCCTAGCGCCGGCAGATGCGGCAAGAACGGCAGATGCGGAGAACCCAGCTCCCCTTCCACTCGAGACATTGCTTCGCCCAAATCGTCGCCGGGAAAATCGCCCAGACCGCTGGCGCGCACCAGCGGACGCTCAGTAGCGAGCGCGGCGAGGTCCTGTTCGGTCAGTTCGTCCCCTTCGGGGGCGCGGTACTCACCGGGCAGCAGCAGGCGCTCCGGCATCGGTTCAGTACGGACGTTCTGGCGGTTGGAAGATTGAGCGGGCATAGGAGTGTGTCCAGAGGGGTCAGATGGAGTACAGGTTCAAACGCATTGATGCGAAAGTTGCGCGGTACTAGCCTTCGGACTTCTCGGCTTCAGTTGCCTCGCCGTCCTGCTCAGCCTGCTCATTTGCGATGCGCACGTGGTGGCGAATCACCTCGGAAATAATAAAGTTCAGGAACTTCTCCGCGAATTCCGGGTCCAGGCTGGATTCCTTCGCCATGGCACGCAGGCGAGCAATCTGCGCCTCTTCACGGCCCGGGTCGCCGGCGGGCAGGTTGTGCTTAGCCTTCAGGACGCCCACGCGCTTGGTTGCCTGAAAACGCTCCGCGAGGATGTGCACCAACGCTGCATCGAAGTTGTCGATGGAGCGGCGCATGGCGAAGAGCTCCTCGTAAACCTCCGGCGCGACTTCATCGCCCATGGAGGTGGCGTGGGGGTCAAATTCGCAGGAAGTGTGTTCGGCAGTCATCGGTCTCTCCTCAGTCCGGTTGTGGTCTTCTGTGCGTTGCGCTCGAGCAGGCTGTTGCGGCAACAGCTGCGAATAGCGGGGTACGCGGCTATTCTGTGCGGCTAGTCGGCGCTGGTGGAGGCGCCAGCGGACAGGGTTTCCTGAATGTCTTCGCGGTCCAGCGAGTAGGCGCGGGCGATGGTGGACTGGCCCAGCACGCGGGTGCCCTGGTAGAGCACCATGGTCTGCCCCGGTGCCACACCGGAGAGCGGATCCAGGAGGCGCACTACGGTTTCCAGGCGCAGCGCGCCTTCTTCTTCAGCTTCGGGGTCGGGTGCCCAGGTCATGTACGCCTTGGCGCGGACCGGGTCGGCGTGCGCACGCACCTGTGCGGTCACCTCGAACTCTTCGCTGCGGGCGCCCAGCTGCGCGGGCTCTTCCAGGAAACGTGCCGCCTGTTCCACGGGGACACCCGCCCAGGTGGCGCGGATACCGCGGATTTCGTGCACGGCAAGTAGCTCGCGGGAGCCGACGATGACTTCATTTTCCTTGGGGCGCACCTCAAGCACGAAGCGAGGCTTGCCGTCGGCGGCGGGGCGGCCCAGCGCCAGGCCCTTACGCTGGCCTACGGTGTACGCCTGCGCGCCGGGGTGCTCGCCGAGCACCTCGCCGTGGGTGTCCTTGATGAGGCCGGGGCGCATTGTGATGTGGTCGCCCAGCCAGGCGCGGGTATCACCTTCGGGGATGAAGCAGATGTCGTAGGAGTCCGGCTTCTTCGCCACGGAGAAGCCGCGCTCTGCCGCCTCCGCGCGTACCTGTGCCTTGGAGGGGGTGTCCGCCAGGGGGAACCAGGCGTGCTTGAGCTGTTCGTGGGTGAGCACGCCGAGCACGTAGGACTGGTCCTTGGCCCAGTCGGCGGCGCGGTGCAGTTCGCGGTTACCGTCTTCGGTGGTGATGACGCGGGCGTAGTGGCCGTTCCCTACGGCGTCGAAGCCGAGTGCGAGGGCGCGTTCGAGGAGCGCGGCGAACTTGATCTTTTCGTTGCAGCGCATGCAGGGGTTGGGGGTTCGTCCGGCTTCGTATTCGGAGATGAAGTCGTCGACGACGTCTTCCTTGAAGCGTTCGGAGAAGTCCCAGACGAAGAAGGGGATGCCCAGCTGGGAGCAGACGCGGCGGGCGTCCATGGAGTCTTCGAGGGTGCAGCAGCCGCGGGAGCCGGTGCGCAGGGTGCCGGGCATGCGGGATAGGGCGAGGTGAACGCCGACTACTTCGTGTCCTGCTTCTACGGCGCGGGCTGCGGCGACTGCGGAGTCAACGCCGCCACTCATAGCTGCAAGAATTTTCACTGCCTATCCTTCTGTTGTGTTGAGCCTTTAGAAAGGTACGCCTTATTTGTGTGGGCGGACTTTCCGTTACTGTAGCTACCCATTGTACGCAGGGGCTCGGCGGGATATTGGGCAGTGCACCCTCAGCCCGCCCTCAGCGAACGCTGATATTGCAAGCTGAGGGCGGTTCGGTACCTTTTTTCTGTCTTTTAGTGCCAGCGGGAGGCGTCCGGCAGCTGCGAGGACAGCCCCGCCTTTGCTGCCTGTTCGTAGGCAGCGGGTAGTGCCGCGATGAGGCGCGCAATATCGGCTCCGGTGGTGGAGTGACCGAGGGTGAAGCGCTGGGCGCTGCGGGCGGTGTCTTCGTCCATTCCCATTGCCATGAGCACGTGGGAGGGGCGGGTCACCCCGGCGTTGCAGGCGGAGCCGGTGGAGCTGCTGATGCCCTGCATATCCAGCAGGAAGAGCAGGGTGTCACCTTCTGCGTTTTCGAAGGTGAAGTGGGCGTTGCCGGGCAGTCGCTTCTGGCCGGGGTATTCTTCGGTGAGCGGGTTTTCGCCGCTCAGGTGCGCCTGAGGGATGAGCGCGCTAATTGCCGCAACGAGTTCGTTGCGTAGCGCGGCGATGCGGGCGGATTCTTTGTCGAGGTGCTGTACCGAGTGCACGGCGGCCTCTGCGAAACCTGCGATGGCGGGTGCGTCGATGGTGCCGGGGCGGACGGGGCGTTCCTGGCCGCCTCCGTGAAGCACGGGGGTCATCTGCACTGCGCGGGTTGCAACCAGCGCGCCGATGCCCATGGGGCCGCCGATCTTGTGTCCGGAGATTGCGAGGGTCGCTACCCTGCTGGCATGGAAATCAATGGGGACCGCACCGAATGCCTGCACCGCGTCCGAGTGCACGGGAATGCCGTATTCTGCGGCGATGGCAGCGATTTCGGGGATGGGCTGTACGGTGCCGACCTCGTTGTTCGCCCACATGACGGTCACGAGCGCAACGTCTTCGGGGTTCTTTTCGATGAGTTCGCGGACGGTCTGCGGGTTGACGCTACCGTGCTCGTCTACGGGGATCCATTCGAGCTGCGCACCTTCTGCCTTTTCGAGCCATTCGCAGGTTTCTTCCACGGCGTGGTGCTCAATGGAGGAAACGAGAATTCGGGTGCGCTGCGGGTCTTCTTCGCGGCGCTTCCAGTAGATGCCCTTGACAGCGAGATTGTCCGATTCGGTACCACCGGAGGTGAAAATAACCTCGGCGGGGTCGGCTCCAACAGCGCGGGCGATGCGTTCGCGGGCATATTCGACGGTGGCGCGGGCATTGCGTCCTACAGCGTGCAGGGAGGAGGGGTTGCCGCCGTTGCGCATCTGTTCGACCATGGCGTCGATGGCGGCGGGCAGTACGTCGGTGGTGGCGGCATGGTCGAGGTAGACGCGGCCGTTCTGACGGTTGGTTTCTGCGCTCATGGTTCCTCCTGCTGGGTTGTCGGCGGTTTGTCGCCTCGTTTATTTTATCGCGCTCTACCCGCGCTCTTCTAGGCGTGTTCATCTGCGGCGGGGTCGGCGAGCGCTACTCCTCGGGACGCTCGGGGCTGTTCGGGGGCTGTTCGGGGCTGTTCGGGGGCTGCGCGGTACACTTAGGAACGTGTTCAAGATTCTTTTCTATACCCCTGAGATTCCCGGCAATACCGGCAACGCTATCCGTTTGGCGGCGATTACTGGCGCTGAGCTGCACCTGGTGAAGCCGCTGGGCTTTAACTTTGATGATGCGCACCTGCGCCGCGCGGGTCTGGATTACCACGACCTCGCGGTGGTGACGGTGCACGAGACCCTCGAAGACGCGTGGGAGGTTCTTGCCCCGGAGCGTGTTTTTGCGTTCACGACGACTGCTTCGACTTCGTATGCGGATATTGAGTATCGTCCCGGTGACGTGTTCATGTTCGGTCCGGAGTCGGTGGGTCTGCCCGCTGAGGTTCAGCAGGACCCGCACGTGAGCGAGCGGGTGAAGATTCCGATGAAGCCGGGCCGCCGTTCGCTGAACCTGGCTAATTCTGCGTCCATTGCGATTTTTGAGGCGTGGCGCCAGAACGGTTTTGAGGGAGGCGCCATCTAGCATGGCTGCAACACACCATAATCTGCCGGAGCATCTGGTTCAGCAGATTCTGGAGACGCGCCCTCCCCTGGCTGAGCAGATTCGTTTGGATCCGCAGAATAGGGAGTTTACGGAACAGGGCTGGGCGCCGGTCTTTTCAGCCTCCCCTCATGCTCGTATTGTGGTGATTGGTCAGGCGCCTGGGCGTGCCGCGCAGGAGAGCCGTATCCCGTGGAATGACCCGAGCGGTGTGAAGTTGCGCGAGTGGATGGGCGTGTCGGATGAGCAGTTCTATGACCCCGAGTTGATTTCGCTGTTGCCGATGGATTTCTATTACCCGGGTAAGGGCGCGCACGGCGATAACCCGCCGCGTAAGGATTTCGCGCCGAAGTGGCATCCGCAGCTTTTGGAGCTCATGCCGGACGTTCAGCTGATTCTGCTGGTGGGGGCTTACTCTCAGAAGCACTACCTGGATGGTGTGCACGCCCCGAAGGCACAGAAGAACCTGACGGAGACGGTTCGCGCGTGGGAGTCTTACCTTCCGAAGTTCCTGC
>OBWU01000201.1_pt1 | contig 19294 bp, 22 predicted proteins | sample 1476551 | NCBI WGS metagenome assembly OBWU01 (sample SAMEA2580135, study PRJEB22360) | human gut metagenome | biome: human gut; feature: human-associated habitat; material: faeces | place: Denmark | collected 2008/2010
TTCCCTTGTCTTCTTCCAAAATGCGGAAGGCCTCTAGCATTTCTTTACTCATGTTCTTTTTACTTTTGAATCCTCAAAAGCTATCCTTTCTTTTCTATAGTTTTACTGCTAAACGTGCTTTTGATACTAAACTGTATGGAATTTGGACGGTTTTCTTACGTGTCTTGTCCATATACTCCATAGTCAACTCATCCCCTTCAAAGGATACTAAGGTCCCTTCAAAGACTTTTTGCTTATCAATGGCTTGGTAGAGCCCGACATGGATGTATTTCCCAACCGCTCCAGCGACAGCATCCTTGGTTTTCAAAGGACGTTCCAAGCCTGGACTGGTGACTTCTAGGAAATATTGTTCTGGGAAGGGATCGGGCTTGATGGTGTCTAGGACAGGACTAATGATTTCTGTCAAGTCTGCCGTGTCGTTCAAGGTAATTCCTTCGGGTTTATCTACAAAAATACTGAGAATCATGTCACTGCCAATCTTTCCATACTCGATATCCACGAGCTCGAAAGGCGCTTGGATGACAGGTTCTACAACTTCTCTGACTAATTCTACGATTGTTGCGATTGCGTCCACCTCCTCATAAGCAAGAGGCGAAGATATTTCCCCGCCTCTCTTTCTCATATTCTTACTATCAGTATAGCACGTTTGTCAATTTATGTAAAGCATAAGCACTCAAACGGCTGGTTTTCAAGCTATTTCTTAAAATTCTGCTTCAACTCGGTAGATCACTTGACCCTTGTTGGAGAATTTTTGCTCATATTCTGTCATGACATTGCCTTCAAAATCACTGGCATGCAAGTCTAGCCAAACACCATTGAGTTTCATCCCATACTGAGAAAAGCTCACTAGACTATACTCAAATAAGCCACGGTTATCTGTCTTGAAATGGATTTCCCCATTCTCAGGCAAGATGCGCTTGAAGGTATCCAAGAAACTCTTGTAAGTCAAACGACGTTTTTCATGGCGTTTTTTAGGCCAGGGATCTGAAAAGTTTAGGTAGAGACGATCAATCTCACCGTCTTCAAAGCAGTCGGTCAAATCTGAACCATCTACCCACAGCAACTTGATGTTGGGCACTCCAACTTCTAATACCTTATCCAAGGCATAACTCAATACCGACTTTTGGATATCAATCCCGATGTAGTTGATGTCAGGATTTTGCTTGGCCATTCCGGATACGAAGGCCCCTTTCCCACTTCCAACCTCTACATGAATAGGATGATCATTTCCAAACAAGTCTCGCCATTTCCCTTTAGCTTCCAAGGGATTGAGGACCACATACTGAGGATTGGCCTCTAGTAATTCTGTCGCCCCTTTACGATTTCTAACTCTCATCTCTTCTTTCCATACTTGTCACGGAAGACGCGCAAGGCATAAATCTCCCGGTTTACATTGTCTAAATCTTGATTTTCACAGTATTTGGCAATCTGGTTCAAGTAAGAATACTGACCATACCAATACAATTTATCTAACACTGTCTGATTGTACTTATAGCCGTAGTCTCTCAACCATTGGCGCCACTGATGATCCGGAATGTAGTGGCATAGCAAATGCGCTACATCAAACATACGATCCGTCAGACGAACCGAATCCCAATCCACTAGATAAACGAGTCCACTCTCCGTCTCAATCCAATTACTATGACGAAGATCCCCATGCACAATCGTTGCATGGTCTTCCCTAAAACCTGGAACCGTCTTACCTAGTTCAGCAATCACACTGTTCAAATAGTGATTCTGCTTCAAGATTTCTGGAACTCCTTGCTGCCAAGAACGTAGCAAATCACTTGGTGTTTCCATAGTATATCCCAAACGACTCAACTGCTTCATCAAGGGACGCGAGCGGTGAAGGCGGTTCAAGATATTGATAATCTGCTTGCGATTCATATCGTAAGGGGTCAAGATTTTGCCCGTCAGCCATTCCTGAGCACACATATCACGGCCATCTGGCAAACGACGAGTCCATAGTAATTGAGGAGCGATTTGTTCTCTGGCTAGGCCAGGTAGGATTGGAGAGGTGTTCATTTTCACAAAGACGCGCTTCCCATCAGGGTAGCTTCCCATATAAGCTTTGCCACTCTTCCCAGGGATAGGGGTTAGCGTTAGCTCATTATCACCCAAGTCCATTTCTTTCCTCCGTATAAAGTTTCCTTACTATTCTACTAGTTTTTGGTCTATTCGTCAACCAGTCCACACCCGATTCTCAAAGAAAAGCCTCTAGATTGGCTTTAGCCATTATTATGAAAAGAAAAAGGCAAGCATCATCGTCTGCTTACCTTTTCATGATTTTTAGAAATAAGTTAAAAGTGGCAAATTGTTGTAAGACATGTGGACTAGAGTGGAAACCCATAGGTTTTGGCTCTTTTTGTAAGCAAATCCCAGCAACAAGCCCCCAAGTAGATAATAGAAAAACGAAGGCACATCATAAGGTTCATGCATAAAAGAAAAGAGAGAGGAAGTCAGTACAAGCCCTAGCCGAGAATTTTCAAAAATCGCACCTTGCAGGATTCCTCTGAAAATGAATTCCTCCTGGATAGGTGCCAAAACTGTGACACTTACAATAAAGGAAAGCGAAAGTCCGTTACTCGTTTCCTCAAGGTGTTGAGCCGAGGCACCAGAAGCAACTGAGAAAAAAGCATGATAACCTATATTTACTAGCACAGTAAGAAGAAAGGTTCCAATGAATAGCAAGAGCTGTTTCTTGCTTAGAATACCAAAAGAAATCATGTCAAACCATTTCGCATAGCCAAAACTAAGGAAAAGCAAGAGACTCTTTACAACAATGAATGTGTACTGGTGTTGAAAATAATCCCCTTGATTGATGGAATACCCCGCTGCACCAACGATTGCAAATACTAAAAATCCAAAAAACAAGGCATGACATTTATTAAAAATGGTCATAAACACAACCTCTCTCCTTTAAAAGTCGATCAAAATAAGGATGCAAAAATTTTTATTTATGAACTCTTTGTTTCCACTTGATCATACCTGAAGTAATCAAGAGTGCAACAGCTATACGTAATAGATTGTAACTTTCTTCCTCTCCTGTATTAGGTAGTAATTGTTTGCTCAAATGAATGGTTTGGGGGACAGAATCATTCCCCTTAACCTCGGATAAAGGAGTTTGTAACTTATCAGTATTTTCAGAAATCGTCTGAGATGACTCCCCTTGCTTCTTCTTATCTATCATTACCAAATCTTCAGACTGAACAGTTATAGTGTCAGAAGGAGGAATATTATTCTTCAATGGCTCTCTGTTATCACTGTTATTAGTCGAATTTTCCTTTGAATTCTTCACCTCTCCTGTTTTATCATCACGGACACTTCCAGTTACTGTATCCTCAGAAGATGCCACTGTCTCCGTTTGCTTAGGTGAGTTTCTAGAGTACATATAATCATAAACCTGTTGTGCAGTCGCTCCCCCACCAACCCATCCAGATATCGGATGTCCGTTTCTTAAATACAAAATTGTTGGTGTTCCTGGAATACCGACTTTTTTAAATAGAAACTCTCTCGCTTCCCCGTCAAAATCTTTACCATCCAAATCATAATACTCTAACTTCTTTTCAATCAAGTTATTAAATTCTTTCAATTCAGGAGAAAATTGACGACAATGAGAACAAGTTTTTCTACCAAAATATATAGTATGTTCCAATTGATCCTCTGTAAAAGATTGACGAACGGCTTCAATATCTACCTTTTTAAAGTCCGCAACATTCTGTTCATACTCTTCGGGAGTTACAACGGAAGGTTTACGCTCCACATTTTCCGTACCCGATTGCAAATCTGGTGCCACAACAGAACTATCATTAGGCTGGATAGAGGAAGAAGTAGTCTGTTCTTCTGCATATGCAACACCTGTAGTAATAGATGCAAATACAAGTGGTACAAGTAATAGTGATTTTATCTTTTGTTTCTTCATAAGAATACTCCTTTACATTTGATATATTTATCTTACCTTATTTAAGATTACAAATTCATCTAAATCTTAAATGGTCATCAAAACATCTTGAATTGCAAAAACTTCATTAAAAAAGGTAAGCATTTTGAAAACACTTACCCTTTTATACTTTATTAACCTCTACTTTTTATAATACTTCAACCCCCAAATGAGCAAAAGCATGATAATCAAGCATAGAACCACACCAATATAGGCGATTATTTGTTGGTAAGATTCTCCTGCTGTGATACCTCTATACAGACAAATAATAGACATAAAGCCTGTCAAGCCGATGAACATGAGTTGATTGGTTCTAGGACTAACCAAATCATCATCTTCAAACTCTCTTATCCTCATTTCCCTAGTGAGATAAACAGTAACCAAAATAGAAGCTAAATTAATAACCACTAAAAGAAATTGGAAAACTAAGGAAAAATTTAAAAACTGACGAGATAGAAATAGATAAGTGGAGACAAGTAAGGGCAACTGACATAGGAACAATCTCGCAAGGAAGATATTCCGTTTTTTAGCAAGAAAAGTTTTCATTTCTTTTCTTTCTTTTTAATTAAAACAAAATAGATCATAACCGCAATCAGATAGGCTATGGTATAAAATAGATGATACCAAATACTCTCCCTAAGCGGATAAAGAAAGATGGACATGATCAGATACAAGGTTAAAATGATTAATATTTTTTTCTTCATAAGATTTACTCCTAAATGTATGCTTTATCTTAGTTTAGCTACAACCTTTACACTGCTAGTATAGCACTCATTTTGATTTTGAATCACTGAAATCATAAATGATCATCAAAACATCTTGAACAATAACAAGATTTTCATCTATACAAAAATAGTTATACTCAACAACAATCCAACTAAAGAACTAAACACATATAGTTTAAAATACTTTTTGAGATTTCAAACAATACTGACAAAGTTAATAATAAACCTGTGGTAGTATTTCCCAGTTCTACTGCTTTCTAATTTTATAAGTGTATTAATTAAATAATGTATTAGAAAAAACGAACAAGACTGTGTTAATAACCTATCTTATTCGTTTAATTTATTAGACTTGTTCAAGAATTATTTGAAGCAAGATTTGGTTAAACAGTTAATTTTTAATGTTTCAACTAGCCATTAGTTTTTAGTTTTCACCTATTTAAATCAGCTAAAACAATCCTTAATAGCACCTGTATATTATAGTTCCGGAGTTTCAACAAAATACCGAACAAGTCGATTATTCAATTTTTATAGAAGTTTACAAGCACCTTTTAACATGGAACTGGAGGTGCAGGATTCCATGAACTTTTTGGAATGCATACTGGAGGAACATATGGACCAGGTTTTATCATCCCTCCGATACTCTTCAAAATCCCCCAGCCAATACATCCGATATCTCCAATAAAACAGTCATCTCCACCACTAATTGTCTCTAATTCTACTTCATTCAAAGCAATATAATCAATTTTTTTCATTGTTATAATTCATTCCTTTCGTTTTACTCAAGGCACAACACAGAATGAAAAAGTGTTGTGCTCTTTATTTTGTTTTATAATAATAATGAGAAAGCCTATCACTACTACAAATCACGGATAGGTGAATAAATGAGTGGTACAGCCACTACCTCGTATTTTTATAGGTGTCATTCTTTCCATCAAGCACAAGAACTGTGACTAGGAGCACGTAAACTTATAATTGAATAAGCGACTCGTTTGCAAAAGAACAGTTTCTATCCGTACATAGGTCATTAAGTTATATATATTCTTATACAATACAACACTATTATATCTATACACGAACACAGAACCACTGATGAGGATTTTTCCGGCATTGATTCGTAAAATCACCAATTGCTGTATCAACAATTCTACCTACAACATAGCCACCTACCGTCCAAAACACAGCATCGTCAACCCCAAATATTCCTCCCTCTATTCTATCAAGCATTTCATTATCTATAACAGAAAATTGTGACATCATTTTTGTATTCATGACAAATACTCCTTTTTTATTTTTAATTTTTGTCCTGTTGCAACCTTGACAAGTTTAGTATATCATTGTTTGTTAAAGTTTTTCATCCAAATCTTGAATTGTCATCAAAACGTCTTGAATTAGCTTTTCATTTGAAACCACCTCTAAATTTTTTAAAAAAAGATAATTTCTAATCACTTTTTTACCATTCAGGAAGTTTCAATGACAATTCAAGATTTTATAAAACATGAACTTAGTATCATGGTATAATAAATTCATATTTTATATGAAAGGATTTGCCAATGACTTCTTATAAACATACATTTGTTCCTCAAATAGATGCTAGAGACTGTGGTGTCGCTGCCTTAGCCTCGATTGCCAAATTCTATGGTTCAGATTTTTCTCTAGCTCACTTGAGAGAACTTGCAAAGACCAACAAAGAAGGGACGACTGCTCTTGGCATTGTAAAAGCCGCTGATGAAATGGGCTTTGAAACAAGGCCTGTTCAAGCAGATAAAACGCTCTTTGATATGAGCGATGTCCCCTATCCATTTATCGTTCACGTTAACAAAGAAGGGAAACTCCAACATTACTATGTTGTCTATCAAACAAGGAAAGACTATCTGATTATTGGTGATCCTGATCCTTCTGTAAAAATCACCAAAATGTCAAAAGAACGCTTTTTCTCTGAATGGACTGGAGTAGCTATTTTTCTAGCTCCCAAACCCAGCTATCAACCCCATAAAGATAAAAAGAATGGTCTACTGAGCTTCCTCCCTCTGATTTTCAAACAAAAATCTCTCATTGCTTACATTGTTCTCTCAAGCTTATTAGTCACTATTATCAATATCGGTGGTTCTTATTATCTCCAAGGAATCTTGGATGAGTACATCCCAAATCAGATGAAATCAACTTTAGGAATTATCTCAATTGGTCTAATTATCACCTATATCCTCCAACAAGCCATGAGCTTCTCCAGAGATTATCTCCTAACTGTTCTGAGTCAGAGATTAAGCATTGATGTAATTTTGGCCTATATTCGCCATCTCTTTGAACTTCCTATGTCTTTCTTTGCGACACGTCGTACAGGAGAAATCATTTCACGCTTCACAGATGCTAACTCTATTATAGATGCCTTAGCTTCTACCATTCTCTCTCTTTTTCTTGATGTTTCCATTCTGATCCTTGTAGGGAGTGTCTTACTGGCACAAAATCCTAACCTCTTTCTTCTTTCTCTTATTTCCATCCCTATTTACATATTCATCATCTTTTCTTTTATGAAACCTTTTGAAAAAATGAACCACGATGTCATGCAAAGCAATTCTATGGTTAGTTCTGCTATTATCGAAGATATCAACGGGATCGAAACCATCAAGTCACTCACAAGTGAAGAAAATCGCTACCAAAATATTGACAGTGAATTTGTCGATTATTTGGAAAAATCCTTTAAACTTACTAAATATTCTATTTTACAAACTAATTTAAAGCAAGGAACAAAGTTAGTTCTTAATATCTTTATCCTATGGCTTGGTGCTCAATTAGTCATGTCGAGTAAGATTTCTATCGGTCAGCTGATTACCTTTAATACACTTCTTTCTTACTTTACAACTCCTATGGAAAATATTATCAACCTACAAACTAAACTCCAATCTGCGAAGGTTGCTAATAACCGCTTGAACGAGGTCTATTTAGTCGAATCTGAATTTCAAGTTCAAGAAAACCCTGTTCATTCACATTTTTTGATGGGCGATATTGAATTTGATGACCTTTCTTATAAGTATGGTTTTGGACGAGATACCTTAACAGATATTAATCTCACGATTAAACAAGGAGATAAGGTTAGCCTAGTTGGAGTTAGTGGTTCTGGTAAAACAACTTTAGCCAAAATGATTGTCAATTTCTTTGAACCCTACAAAGGACATATTTCCATCAATCATCAGGATATTAAAAATATTGATAAAAAAGTCTTGCGCCGTCATATTAATTACCTGCCCCAACAAGCCTATATCTTTAATGGCTCTATCTTGGAAAACTTAACCTTGGGTGGTAATAATATGATTAGCCAAGAAGATATTCTAAAAGCTTGTGAATTAGCTGAAATCCGTCAAGACATTGAAAGAATGCCTATGGGCTATCAAACTCAGCTCTCTGATGGAGCTGGTCTATCAGGAGGACAAAAGCAACGAATAGCCCTCGCTCGTGCTCTTTTAACTAAATCTCCTGTTTTAATACTAGATGAAGCTACTAGTGCTCTCGATGTTTTGACTGAGAAAAAGGTTATAGATAATCTTATGTCCCTAACTGATAAAACCATTCTCTTTGTAGCCCATCGTCTAAGTATAGCCGAACGGACTAACCGTGTCATTGTTCTTGACCAAGGGAAAATCATTGAAGTTGGTAGTCATCAAGAGTTAATGCAGGCGCAAGGCTTCTACCATCATCTATTCAACAAATAAGGAGAATGTTATGAATCCTAATCTTTTTAGAAGCGTCGAGTTTTATCAGAGACGTTACCATAATTATGCGACAGTATTGATCATACCACTTTCATTACTGTTTACTTTCATCTTAATTTTCTCCCTTGTTGCCACAAAAGAAATTACCGTTACGTCACAAGGAGAAATTACCCCTACAAGTGTCATTGCATCCATTCAGTCGACCAGTGATAATCCTATCCTAGCTAATCATTTAATGGCAAATCAAGTAGTTGAAAAAGGCGACTTACTCATCAAATACTCTGAAACAATGGAAGAAAGTCAGAAAACTGCCTTAGAAACTCAGTTACAAAGACTTGAGAAGCAAAAAGAAGGACTTGGAATTTTGAAACAAAGCTTAGAAAAAGCGACTGATCTTTTTTCTGGTGAGGATGAGTTTGGCTACCATAATACCTTTATGAATTTTACTAAACAAGCTCATGATATTGAACTGGGTATCACAAAGACTAATACTGAGGTTTCAAATCAAGCCAATCTTGCTAATAGCAGTTCATCAGCTATTGAACAAGAAATTACAAAAATGCAACAACAAATTGGAGAATATCAAGAGCTGAGAGATGCTATCATAAACAAAAGAGCGCGCTTACCGACTGGCAATCCACACCAGTCAATTTTGAATCGTTATCTTGTAGCCTCTCAAGAACAAACACAAGAAACTGCAGATGAGCCATTTTTATCTCAAATCAATCAAAGTATTGCAAATCTTGAATCATCTATCGCAAGCCTCAAAATTCAGCAAGCTGGTATCGGAAGTGTAGCAACTTATGATAATAGTTTAGCAACCAAAATTGAAGTACTCCGCACTCAGTTTTTACAGACAGCTTCTCAGCAACAACTAACCGTGGAGAATCAATTAACAGAATTAAAAGTACAACTAGATCAAGCGACACAGCGCTTGGAAAACAATACCTTAACTGCTCCAAGTAAAGGTATCATTCATCTGAACAGCGAATTTGAAGGTAAAAATAGAATTCCGACTGGTACAGAAATTGCTCAAATATTCCCTGTCATCACAGATACAAGAGAAGTACTAATCACTTACTACGTATCATCTGACTATCTCCCCTTACTAGATAAAGGACAAACTGTAAGATTAAAACTTGAGAAGATTGGAAATCACGGTATTACCATCATTGGCCAACTTCAGAGCATTGATCAAACTCCTACCAGAACAGAGCAAGGAAATCTCTTTAAATTAACCGCTCTTGCAAAACTATCTAATGAGGATAGTAAGCTCATCCAATATGGCTTACAAGGTCGCGTCACTAGTGTAACTGCAAAGAAAACATATTTTGATTATTTCAAAGATAAAATTTTAACACATTCTGATTAATTTTCAGATAACACTCTATAACTATTTATTATCTTATAAAACAGGAGAATCATAACATGGATAAGAATCAAAACCTAACTTCATTCCAGGAACTAACAGCTACTGAACTCAACCAGATTACAGGTGGAGGGTTGTGGGAAGATTTATTATATAACATTAATAGATATGCTCATTACATCGCACAAGGACTTCATCAGCCAATACAACTATAAAAAAATAAGACCGAGAAACAAGCACTCTCGGTCTTATTTTTCATCATTCTGTATGTATCATAGTAAGTACCTGACGAAAGACTTGATCTTGACAGGTGGTATTGAGACTGACATTGGGATAACTTTCCACAATCTTCATGACGGTATAGAGACCAACACCTCGGCCCTCCCCTTTAGAACTAACCCCAAAAGAGTAGATTTCAGAAACATCTATCCCCTCTTCTTTGATGGAGTTTTCAATGATGAAGGTCTCCTGTGCCCCATTTTTAAAAAAGGCAATTGAAACGTGAGGTTGACTGACCTCTGCACTAGCTTCAATAGCATTGTCACAAAGGATAGATACGATGGTTAAAAAATCAAGCAGACTCATCCCCTCAACTTGAATCTCCTCAGGAACTTCGATATTAAAGACAATATCCTTTTCTCTGGATTTTAGAAATTTTCCTGCGAGGAGACTTTTGAGGGAACGGTCACGAATATTCACCAATCGGCCCAGGTCATATTTATTATCCTGCAATTTTTCACTGGAATCCTTCAAGACGGAGTCATAGACCTCTTTTATCTGCCCCATATCCTCCTCTTCAATACCTAGGCGTAAGCTGGTCAAGAGGTTGGTGTAATCATGACGAAAGCTCCGAACTTCCTTATAAAGCTCCTCTATATGCAGACTATACCTCTCCATGTCTCTATAGCGCAAGGTCTGCTCTTGGTTCAGTTTTTCCTGAAGTTTTTCCTTCAAGTAGGTATCCAATTTCTTGACAACCCCCATAAAAAAGAGCAAGTAAAACACCAGAATCAGATGGCGAACAGTCGTTGATTGAATACTTTGTTCATATTCAAAAAAAGACAGACTTTCCATGACTAGATAGTAGGCCCCCATTATCCAGTTAATCTTAATCAGGGACTTTTGAAAATCTTTATCTAGAATCTCCCTTCTCAAACTAGTAAAATCATAGTCTAACCATTTTAAAAATACTAGAGAAATGAAGAAATTGAAAATTATTATACATAACCCAGTAAATGAGTAGTCATCATATACTTGCCCTTGTCCCAAAAATGGAAGCACAAAATAGGAGACTCCCCTATAAAAGAGATTCACCAATATCATTGGAAAGAGACCATAAAAGAAAAGGAGTTTTTTAGGAAGCCCTCTTAACAATAAGAAAGACAAGCCTATGCCGTACAAGGGTTCCATAAAATAAGATAGGTAAGCATTTCCTACTATATAGCTAATCATTACAAAAACAAAGGCCAACAGTATCTTAAAAAGAAAAGCCTTAAAAATCCTCTCGAAAGTAAGATTAATTCCATCCACCTTAAAGAAAATGACAATTTCTAGCCCATTAGTAATAAGTGTATACAATAATATCCAAGCAATATTCATAAATTCTCCTAGCTCAGTGTAAGTTATTGATAGCCTCAGACACTTCCCTGATCTTATAACGCGCGATTAGACAGCTTCCACCATTAGGAAAGTAAAGCAGTTTTTCTTTCTTATCCAAATGCACTACATTGGCTGGATTGATGAGAAAAGAACGATGACACTGCAAGAGATGAGGCTCCTGCTTGAGAACCTCCTCTAGACTCGCCGTAAATTCCAGCCTATCCGTCTTGGTATAGAGAATAACACGATGGGGTCTTGGGGACGTTTCGAGATAGTAAACCTCTTTAAAAGGATACTGAAATTGAGCAAATTTTGATTTAAAGTAAAAGCAATCTTCCGCCAGGCTTTTGCTGTCTTGACTATCGGCATAGAGAAGAGCTGTCTCAATACGAGACTCAAACTCCTCTGCCGAAAGGGCCTTATCAATGTAGTCCAAAGCTGACACTTGGTAGCGAAAGGACAGGGGCATAAACTCTGAGTGAGTTGTCACAAAGACAATCAGGGCATAAGGATCTCGATCCCGAATCTTTCTAGCCACCTCTAGCCCCTTCATCTCTTCGTTTCGAATCTCAATGTCCAAAAAGAATAGCTGATGCGCCCCCTTCTCATGCACCTCTGCCAGCAGTTGGTCTGGTTTCCCAAAGACTTCAAAAGAACTAGGAATGATACTCTGTTTTTTCAAAAGTTTCTCAATCGTCGTTTCAATTCTAGCTTGTTGGGAAAAGTCATCTTCTAAAACAAATATTCTCATCTTCTTACTCTCCCTCTTTCAACCATTTTTGACGAATTTCTCTATAGCGACGTCTGGCATACTTGACAGCATATTGACCTTCTTCTCCAAGAAAAAGAGTCTTTCTTTGGATATCCATGGATTTTAGCCGTTCAAGGTTGACCAGACAATTTCGATGACATCTCGTTAAGGTTTCCCCATATTGTTTCTCAAGATTGCTTAAATTTTGAAACAGATCAAAGCTAGCGTCTTCTGTAACAATCTGCACGGTATGGGCTTTACTTGGATGCGTTTGGATATAGTAGATATCCTTTATGTTTAATTTGAAAATCTCTTTCTCTTTTTGGATGATAATGTAGTTCATGGATAAAACCTCCTAAAAAGAGGATAGCATAAGTCTAGAAACTATTTTTCACCAAATCCTAAACGGTTCTTAAAAATTCCTAAAGTGTCGAATCATTCGCAAAATATCTATGATAATCTTACAATTATTTTATCATAAAATCCTGCAATTACCATTCAGGAAATTTCAATGACAATTAAAGATTTGAAGGTAAAAAATGAGTTAAAAGTGATAAGCTATGATTATAGAAAGACAATCACTTGAAATAACTTTAGAACCATCACAAAGGAGAAATTCTCATGACGGATACAGACCCTATCAAAAGAGCTCAGACTTTGATTACTGACTTAAATAAAGCTTACCAAGTCTGCAAACAGGCAACAGCTGACGACGTTCGCTTTCAGGAGCAATTAAACTCTATTCTTCTCTTTCTCTCTAAAGCTGAGATAGTGGATAATCGATTCTTGATTGAGTTGGAAAAATTTTACCAGACTTCCAGTCTTCTCATGGGCCTCAGTGCTCTTGATCCAGATGCTCCTACTCGCGCCGCTTGGCGGGCCTATGACCGTTTCCACTTTGACCAAGTCAAAACCAAGCTAAGTCTCTACGGACCAACTATTATCTTGTAGAAAATAAAAGAAGCTGAGACAGACTGAACTCAACTTCTTTTTTAGTGTCATATAAGTACGTTTTAGTCCTGCATCTGACGTTTCACCTGATAAGGCAGGTACAAGACTTGTAAAACTAAACCAGCACCCAGCAAGGCTAGGAGGGCCTGTTTTTCTTGGAAAGTCACAAGGCCGACGACTAATTCCACTATCAAGACGAAACTGGTCAATCCTCTGACTATAGCCTGCAACCCTCTTTCCTTTTGTCCCTTGTCTAGTGGGAAAAGCTGGGTCAAGTATTGATAATCAAAGGCGTGATAAAGGGCCAGCAACTGGAAAAGCAAGAGGTAGTTAAATAGAACTACCACTGCCGTCGCTATCCAAGCTTGTTCGATAAAGACTAGAGCTAACAAGGATAGGAAGAGGAGGCGGAGACTGAGGGCAAAGAGATCTCCATTTCGCAGATAAGAACGGAGATAGAGGTTTTTCCAAATCTTGCTCGGCACTTTCTGAACTACTTTAAGGATAAAATCCAGATAAGCGCGACGTTTGACACTATTGGAAACGCCCTTGACCTGAGTAAAGAGAGCAAAGAAACGAAGCAAAACTTGCTTGCGCTTGCTTTCTTGGGTAATGACAAAGTCCCAGTCGAGTCCAGTTTCAGTAAAAAATTTACTGGCTTTTTGGCGAAAGAGGAGATATTTTCCAGCTCCCAATAAAAGCACATAGATGAAAAAAACTGGCAAGCCATAACCCATGGCTAAAAATAAGGGCGCAAATAAAAGCAAGAAAAGGGTTTGGACAAAGAGCCAAAAGACCAGTGAGCGCACTGTCTGCCCTTTGAGGTAGGACTTCACTTCCTCTTCACTGACTAAGAGAAAGAGCTTGTCAGGTCCTTCCATATAGGTCGCGATTCCTCCCCAAGCCAAAAGCAAGGCAGATACAATCCCAAAAAACAAGAGGATAGGCCAGTGGTTTTCAGGAAAATGTTGCAGGAGTTGACTGTACTGGTAAGCTAGAAAACCGATAAGAACTAGCAGGAACAAGACAAAGTGGTCATTTAGAACATAACGGAGATAACCGACACACTCCTTACGAAAAGCCTGCTTTCGCTTTAAAAACAAGTCTTTCATAGCTCCTCCTCTTTGGTCAGAGCCAAGTAAATGTCATTCAAACTCGCTTCAGGCATGTCAAAGGCTTCGCGGAGTTGCTGGAGGTTCCCCTGAGCTCGCACCTCCCCCTTGTGGAGAATGACAAAGGCATCACACATCTTCTCCGCCGAATCCAGCACGTGGGTACTCATGAGAATGGACTTGCCTTTTTGCTTTTCTACTTCTAGAAGCTGAATCAAGTCAGAAATGGCCAGCGGATCGAGCCCAAGGAAAGGCTCATCAACGATAAAGAGGCTCGGATCCACCACAAAAGCACAGATAATCATGACCTTCTGCTTCATTCCTTTGGAAAAATGCACTGGAAACCAGTCCAATTTTTGGTCCAAACGAAACATTTTTAACAAAGGTTCCACACGATCAAAAGCCACATTTTGCTCAATACCATAGGCCATGGCAACCGTCTCGATATGCTCTCTAAGAGTCAATTCCTCATACAAGCTAGGCGTTTCTGGGATATAGCCAATCTGTTTGCGATAGCTAGTCGCATCTTCTCGCAGGGTCAAACCATTAATCTTGATTTCCCCACTGTAAGGCGTCAAAAGACCGATAATCTCATTGATAGTCGTTGATTTCCCAGCACCGTTGAGACCAATCAAACCGACCAACTGCCCACTTTCAACTGTAAAGGACACATCTTTCAAGACAGGAACGTGAACATAGCCTCCTGTCAGGTTTTTAATTTCTAACATATTTTCTCCGAATCTGGTATAATGTAGCTATATTATATCAAAATTCAATACAGTAGAGGTGGATTTTATGTCAGATTGCATTTTTTGTAAGATCATCGCAGGGGAAATTCCTGCTTCAAAAGTATACGAGGATGAGCAGGTTCTTGCCTTTCTTGATATCTCTCAAGTAACGCCTGGACACACCCTCATTGTACCCAAAGAGCACTATCGTAATCTTTTGGAGATGGATGCCCCAAGTGCCAGCCAACTCTTTGCCCAAGTACCACTGGTAGCTCAAAAAGTTATGAAAGCTACCAAAGCTGCTGGTATGAACATCGTCGCCAACTGTGAGGAAGTTGCTGGTCAAACAGTCTTTCATACTCACGTGCATCTCGTACCTCGCTACGGTGCAGAAGATGACCTCAAGATTGACTTTATCGCCCACGAACCTGACTTTGACAAACTTGCCCAAGTCGCTGAAACCATTAAAAACGCTTAAGGAGATGCCATGAAACTATCCAATCTATTGCTATTTGCAGGAGCTGCAGCTGGAAGTTATTTTGTCGTGAAAAACCGCCAAGCCATTCAGGATGAAATGCTAGATACAACTGACCGCGTCCAAGCTATCAAGGATGATTTGGATATCATCCAAAACAGCCTACAAATCATTGACCAACAAAAATCCCTCATCAAGGAATACCAAAAAGACTTGACCTACAAGTTCAAAGTTTTAGAAAAAGATTTCCAAACCAGACTAGCTGTGATAAAAGAAACACAGGAGCTTGAGGATAAGTAAAAAGAGACAACAACTTTCCTTAAATCCATTTTGGGTTACTAGATTCGAACAGAAAAGGGAGGGAATGAGAATGAAACAGTTTGTAAAAGTTCTAGCGAAGGTCATCGCGATCCCTTGCGGCTGCCTTAGCCTTCTTGCAGTCCTGGCATTTCTAGTACTGTTTTTTGCTTTCAGAGCCTCACCGATTGACATTCACAAGGGAAATAACGCCCTCAAACAAATCTTTATCTCCCTGGACCTCCCTCCCGAGAAAGTCGAATCAGATGGACACTATCAATACGAGGGTGGAGGCTTAAATTTTTATGTTACTTTCTCAGATGAGGTTGTCAATAGCCACCCCGTCCTAAAAGAAAGTCCAAAACTCACCAAAAACCGACTCGAAGTCTATGTCCTCCAGACAGGAGAGATTTCCTACTATAAAGTAGGGGATAACTTGTTCAATCATGGTTTATTGCAATTTTTAGAGAAGGAAAGTAGGAATTATTTACAAGAAATCGGAAAGAAACCAAATCTTGATTACTCAGTTCTCTTTTGGAATAATCAGGAAAGTTTTAAAAAGGGAATCGCATTCTATGAAAAAGCTTTGACCTTAGTAGATATTCAGGATAATTCGGCGATTAAGCGCATTGATACCGTCACCGTTAAGCCTGGAAAGGAAGAGGAATTCAAGCAACTCATTCAGGAGATGGATACTGCTGGCTTGCTCACTCAAAAGTATAAATAGTAGACTAATTGGAGAGTGATTGCTCGATGCTAAATTTTCCAAGATTATACAAAAAAAGAGCCAATCGGCTCTTTTTACTTTATTCTCCTTCAAAGGCATCTTTAATATGGTCAAAGAAGCCTTTTTTCTTTGGATTGACTTTCAAGTCGCCTGCAGCTGCGAATTCTTTAAGCGCTGCTTTTTGGCGGTCGTTCAAACCTGTCGGAGTCACGACATTGACAGTAACGTATTGGTCACCAACAGCACCGCCACGAAGGCTCGGTGCTCCCTTGCCACGTAGACGGAATTTCTTGCCAGTCTGAGTTCCTTCTGGGATAACCAATTCAACATCTCCATGAACAGTTGGAATTTCTACAGTATCTCCAAGAGTAGCTTGGACAATATTAAGATTTAACTTGTAGAAAATAGTTGTTCCTTCACGTTCAAACTTATCGCTAGCTTCCACAGAAACTACTACATACAAGTCACCATAAGGTCCACCGTTAAAGCCTGCTTCACCTTGACCAGCTAGGCGGATTTGTTGGCCTGTTTCCACACCAGCAGGGATCTTCACATGTACGCTATGAGCTTGTTTTTCATGACCTGTTCCGTGACAAGTTGTACATGGATCTTTAATTTCTTTTCCACGACCATGACAGACATCACAGGTTACTTGACGGCGCATCATACCAAGAGGAGTCTGCGTATCAACGTTAATAACACCAGCACCATGACAGCGTCCACAAGTGACTGGACTTGTCCCTGGCTTAGCACCAGATCCATTACATGTACGACAGCTGGCTTCACGGTTGTACTTAACTTCCTTTTCTGTTCCGAAGATAGCTTCTTCAAAGGTCAAGTTCACACGGTACTGGAGGTCATCCCCTTGACGAGGAGCGTTTGGATTGCGTGAAGCTCCGCCTCCCCCGAAAAAACTTGAGAAGATATCTTCAAAACCACCGAAGCCACCTGCTCCGTCAAAGCCACCAAAACCACCAGCACCACCAAAGCCACCGTTGGCACCCGCAGCACCATATTGGTCATAGGCCGCACGTTTTTGGTCGTCACTCAAAGTCTCATAGGCTTCTTGAACTTCCTTGTATTTTTCCTCAGCGCCAGGCTCCTTGTTGATATCTGGGTGATATTTTTTGGAAAGCTTACGATAAGCCTTTTTGATCTCGTCTGCCGAAGCGTTTTTTGACACCCCCAGACGATCATAAAATTCAGTATTGTTCATACAAGATACTAAGAGCGAACAGAAAGCGACTGAAATTTAGGAAACCGACAAGAAACCCTGATTTCTTAGGAGGTTTATCTAATTTCCAAGCTTTCCGCTCGAGTTCAATTACGAACACCCTTATTCCTTTCTGTTAATATTGCGGAACGAAACCACGATTTAGGTCGGGTTCAATTCCTTTCTTTCATATTGATGAGACAAAACCCAAATAAATGAGATTCAGTACCTTTTTTACCGAAAAACAGAGGCTGGGTTGCAACCTCTGGATTTCTTCCTATCATTATTACATTTAGACAAAGTACCTTAGTAATTCGTCATTCTTAACGACCTCGCTCTCCGATTTTCAAGCTCGGGATAAAATAGTCCACTGGACTATTTTATTTCTCCGTAAACTCTCCGTCTACGACGTCATCGCCTGCATTTCCTGTTGCTTGTGCGCCTTCTGCTCCCGCTTGAGCTTGTTGGGCTGCTGCGGCTTGTTCGTAAAGTTTAACAGCAAGTCCTTGAGCTTTTTCATTCAAGGCTTCGAGTTTTGCTTTCATTTCGTCCAAGTTGTTGTCTTCTTGAGCTTTCTTAAGCTCATCAAGTGCAGCTTGGGCAGCATCACGTTCTGCATCGAAGCCTTTACCTTCAGTTTCCTTGATTGTCTTTTCAGTCGCAAAGATTGCTTGGTCAACTTCGTTACGAAGGTCTACTTCTTCTTTACGTTTCTTATCTGCTTCAGCGTTAGCTTCTGCATCTTTCATCATGCGGTCAATTTCTTCGTCTGTCAAACCTGAGTTAGATTGGATAACAATTGTTTGTTCTTTTTGAGTTCCAAGATCTTTAGCCTTAACAGATACGATACCGTTCTTGTCGATATCAAATGTTACTTCGATTTGAGGAATTCCACGAGGTGCAGCTGGGATATCTGTCAATTGGAAACGTCCAAGAGTCTTGTTATCTGCTGCCATTGGGCGTTCACCTTGAAGAACGTGAATATCAACGGCTGGTTGGTTGTCTGCTGCAGTTGAGAAGACTTGTGATTTAGATGTTGGAATAGTAGTGTTGCGATCGATAAGTTTTGTAAATACTCCACCCATTGTTTCGATACCAAGTGACAATGGTGTTACATCAAGAAGGACAACGTCTTTAACATCACCAGTAATTACACCACCTTGGATCGCAGCACCCATAGCAACTACTTCGTCAGGGTTTACTGATTTGTTTGGTTCTTTACCAGTTTCAGCCTTAACAGCTTCTACAACGGCTGGGATACGAGTTGAACCACCAACAAGGATAACTTCGTCGATTTCTGACAAGCTCAAACCTGCATCTGAAAGGGCTTGACGAACTGGAACTTTTGTACGTTCTACAAGGTCACGAGTCAAATCGTCGAATTTCGCACGAGTCAAAGTCATTTCCAAGTGAAGAGGTCCAGCTTCACCAGCAGTGATAAATGGCAAGCTAATTTGAGTAGAAGTTACACCTGAAAGGTCTTTCTTAGCTTTTTCAGCTGCATCCTTCAAACGTTGCATTGCCATCTTGTCAGTAGACAAGTCAATACCGTTTTCTTTCTTGAATTCTGCTACCAAGTGGTCGATGATTTTTTGGTCAAAGTCATCACCACCAAGTTTGTTGTCCCCTGCAGTTGACAATACGTCGAAGACACCGTCACCCAATTCAAGGATAGATACGTCGAATGTACCACCACCAAGGTC
>OBWU01000207.1_pt1 | contig 18710 bp, 12 predicted proteins | sample 1476551 | NCBI WGS metagenome assembly OBWU01 (sample SAMEA2580135, study PRJEB22360) | human gut metagenome | biome: human gut; feature: human-associated habitat; material: faeces | place: Denmark | collected 2008/2010
CCTATATCATGCATTGGAATACGGTAAGGCGCCAGGTGAAGCTTAGGGGCCTGACTCCGGTTGAGTACCGGGTTCAGGCCCTGCGGGAAGTTGTATAGCGGCTAGTATTTAATGCGTCCAAGTTTCGGGGCGCAGTTCATCTCCGGCGCGGGGGCTTTTCTATGCGGTGCTACATGTCCACATCAGCGAGACCAGTAACCTTCTCCCGGCCCCTGAAATAAGGAATGGTCATATAGCGATTGTCCAGCTTATCTACCTGAGCTACATCAGTGGGATTATTCATGTCAGGCCAACGCTCGTGCTCAATCCTGAACCGCACAATCGCCATCAGACGATAATTATTGTGAATAATCGGGCAGAAGGCGGCAATTAGTTTTCCGGATTTACTGTAGAAAGACACAAGATCCTGGTTGTCTGTAGAGGTTGCCTCATAGTATTCAATGCCGTCAATGGCGTTGAAGGGATAGACGGTCGTGCGTGCCGACCACATACGTTGCTCGATACCTTCGGGAGAAAGCTTCACATAAGCGACATGCACATAACGCAAAAAGGACATGAACATAGCCGATAGCAAAAAGCCCACTATGTCAACCCATATATCTATTGAATCCGGGCCGCCGTATATGTGGGCTACAAACGAAAGGCTGGGGAAGGCGGGGGTAAATATCATAATGAGAGCTTCGCCCTGATTAACTCGTCGAATATAAATACCCTCGCGCTGCCGCTTTTTATCTTTCCAGCGCTGCACTTCGTAATTGATGATGACGTAGAATGTCGCAACTGTCGCGACTAGAGCGAAGATACCCCAGAAGATAATGAGGAAAGTGCGCATGGTGGGTTCTCGTTTCGTGTGGTTGGTGAATATCCGGAAGCGCACCACCGGCAGGTGGAGTACTCTTCCCAAGGATACTCTATGTGTTTGAAAGCTCTGATAAGTTGAAATGTTGAGCACTTTGATAGTGCTATGGGTTAGGCGGCCAAAAAGTTAACTCGGTGCAAGGCTCGGGTGAAGACTGGGCGACCATTCACCAGCAGGTGGTGCTCAGGTGAGCTGCCACTGGTACGCAGAAAGCCCCTGAGCTGAGATGTCATCTCTCAGCCCAGGGGCTTTTCTATGCGGTGCTACATGTCCACATCAGCGAGACCAGTAACCTTCTCCCGGCCCCTGAAATAAGGAATGGTCATATAGCGATTGTCCAGCTTATCTACCTGAGCTACATCAGTGGGATTATTCATGTCAGGCCAACGCTCGTGCTCAATCCTGAACCGCACAATCGCCATCAGACGATGATTAAATCTCATACCTGATAATAGTGTAGGGAATAGAGGCAATAGATAGCACTAGGATAATTCACCAGAAAGTACTAAAGATTGTGTCCAACATCAATTATTCACTCGATTCTGAATCAGAGTCACTAGTATCAGAAACTTGCGTTACTGCACTCGTAGATTGTGGGTTCGCACCATCTCGTCGAGCTTTATAACCGCTAGCCAAGGACTTGAAATTACTCTTCGAATTACCCATAACAGCGTCTTGGAAGTCCTTTGCCAGCAAGCGTTCAGCTTGACGATCAGAGACAGGCTTCGGGTTCCGAGCAGAGTCATTCAACAACCTGCGCTGAACCCCCTTATCTATCCAATCAACGGAAGCATTCGCCGCACGTGATGCCATATCATTAGCAACAGTCCGCTTCACGGGACCGTACAGGTATTGGCCACCCTCACTCTTTGCTGAATACTTACCCTTCACAGGAGCAGTTATAAGGCTCTTATAGAACCCGGTTGTTGCACCAGACAGAAAACTTGCTGCAGCATCCTCAGCCTTAAAATTCTCGGCCTTCTTCGTGTAATCCCATACAGCACCAACACCGGCAGACAATGACTCACCCGCAACCTCTGGGGCATACTTACCCATCGTATTCTGCATCCTCATCCAAGGTGCAGGGTCCTTAGTCTTCCAGCTGATCTTACTCACGGAATCTCTACGGGCACTAATAAATGAAGCAGCCTTCTGAGCAGGCTTCTGCATAATAGAAGGTACAAGCTTATCAAAGCCCTTCTTGGAGGCAGCCTTGGAAGCCACCTTAGAAGCCATATTTTCCGTAAAACGGTTTACCGGAATTTTGGCAAAGACTTGAGCATGGGTAAACACCTTCGCGACAACACCCGTAACAGCACCTTTAGCTCCACCCTGGATTGTTTCTACCACAACGTTCCAGCCGTCAATCTGACCATTCTTTGTCTTCTCCAGAGCGCCAGCAGCACCTTCCAAAGCACCAGCGACCGCGCCAAACACAAGACCAGCAATAAGAGGACCACCCCAAAATACAGATGCAACCACTACCGCAACAGCAGCAACCTGCAACCAACGAGCCGCCATAATCGCACCCTTATTCTTAATGCGCTCCTGACGATACTCCTCATACTCCTCAAACGAAATCGGCGACAAACCCCACGGATCCACCAAAGAAACCGGGTTACCACCCACCAGCGAGAACGGGTCAGAACCCCAACCAGCACCCACCGGCGCAGCCAAAGGATCAGGCGCCGTAAAGCGAGCCACACGCGAATCCACCACGCGGGCACCCAACACCTCAAAACCAGTAGAACCCAGCACCACACCCGAAGCCGCAGAAACACCAACCAGCGAATCCGGCAACACCGGCGTAGCACCAGCACTCTGAGCAGAAGGCACAGCAGGCGCAGCAACACCCAAAGAAGCCCAACCATACGGATCCAACAGACCGGCACCAGAACCGGCACCAGGCACCAACGAACCCACAGAAGGCAACGACGAGCCGCCCACACCCAGCACACGCGGAACAAACGAATTCTCATCCCACACCAGCGGGTGCATCACCGAAGCAGCAAAACCAGCCACAGAACCAGCATTAGCACGAGCATCGGTTGAGAGTATGCCAAACTCGGGTGCACCAGCAGACGCACCACCGGCAGCAAGCACACGACCATCAGTAGAAGCACACAACAGGGAGAAGGACACAGCCGAATCCTCAGCAGAACCCCACGACGCCACCGAGTTCACAAACCCAGCCGCACCATAGGTCAAGGACGAGCCGGAACCATCCGAAGAAACCTGCAGAAGACGCGAATCATTACCGTCATACGAGAACACGCTCGTCGAGACCGGAACCAAAGTGACGCCCTCGAGTTCCACGGACTCCGGGCACTGCGGAAGCCACGCCTGAGCGTCCTCAACAGCAGAGGCAAACTCAGCCGACTGGGAATCAGCCTTAGCCTCATCCTGCACACCGTAGAGGCATACTGCGCGAACGCGGGCACCCTCATCAGTGACCAGCACCTTCACCCAAGCATTCTCAGGCTGGGCGCTGTCAAAGTACTCAACACGCACCAGCGCACCAGCAGCATCATAGGTCCAACGCAGAGTCTCCGTGCCACGAACGGCAGAAGAGAGCATCTGGGCGTCAGTGTAGGTGTACATGACCAGGCCAGCAGGCGAATCCACGCCGCTAATACGGCCCAAATCATCACGAATAATCTCAGTGTGCAGAGCCTCAGAAGAGTCTGCCGCAGCGGGCTGCTCGGTCACAGAGGTCATGTGTGCACCACGGTAACCGAACTCGCGAACCCAAGTACCCGCCAAATCAGACACCTGCGCACGCACCAGCGCATCTACCGCGTTGTACTCGAAGGAAGACTCCACACGAGACTCAGAGGTAACGGCGGTTCCATCCAGACGGTACGCGGTGATGTCGGTCTGCTTGACCATGCGGCCAGCAGCGTCATATGCATAAGCGCTCGAGCCCAGAGGGTGCACAAACTCAGTGCGCAGACCGTCGGCGTCGTATGCGTAGGACAGCTCATAGCCGCCAGTCTCATCCATGTACGCGGTACGGAAAGACTCCGGAATCTGGGCACCAAACTCACGGCGCTGACGGACCAGACGACCCAAACGGTCATAAGACTCGACCGTCACTACGGGAGCGCCAAACGCATCAACGCCCGCGTGATCATAAGTCGTCATCGTACGGCGCGCAGAATCACGCTCCATACGGTACAGCAAAGAGCCGTTCACCGAATGGGAGCAGGGAATACCGTCACGGTCATAACCGAAGGAATGTACAGCACCATTACCGTCAGTGCTGGTCAGCAGACGACCGGCAGCATCATAGGTAGAGGTAGTACGCACACCCAGCGGATTGGTTGCCGCCAGAACATTGCCCATTAGGTCATACTCGTAGCTGGTAATACGACCTGCAGGGTCCATTACGGAGGTAACGTTACCCGCCTCGTCATAGCGGTAATGGGTCACGCCACCGGCACCGTTAGTCACCGCAACCACCTGGGAAGCGGCGTCATAGGTGAACGAACGAGTACCCCACTTGTTATCGCGGATGCTCTTCACGCGACCACAAGAATCCCAGGTGTAGAACACCGGAGAAGCCACGCCGGAACCGGTAATAGACAGCACACGACCGCACGCGTCATAGCGAACGCGCGCCTCAGAGCCGTCACCGTACACCTGGCGAATCAGACGGGAATCGGCGTCGTACTCGTAACGAGTCACAGACTGCTCAGCAGTGCCGGCAGCCTCATAGGTTGCAGCCAGTCGGCCGCACGCATCATAGCTGTACTCGGTCACACGACCTGCAGGGGAAATCATGCGCACCATCTGGTTCGAGCCGTTGTACTCGTAGCGGCTCAGACCGCCCTCAGCGTCCAGAACCTCCACGGGGTTACCCGCGCCGTCGTAAACCATCGTGGAGACAGTCGGATCGTCAGCATCTGCACTAACCTGCGGACCAGAATCACCGGAGAGAACCTCGCTACGCACCGGGCGGCCCAGATGGTCACACGAGATACGCACGCGGTCAACACCATCATTAGTGGTGAAGGTCTTGCGCGAGGAATCAACAGAAGTACGTACACTCACGCCAGTCGGGTCAATCAACGCGGTCAGAGTGCTTGCGGCATCATACTCGCGAGTCCACACACCACCGGCGGGGTCAATGGTGCGAACCAGGCGCATCAAACCATCGTAGGCGTAGCTGAACTGCGCACCACCCGGCAGGGTAATGCGGTCAATATTGCCGTTCGTATCGAAGGAACGCTCCATGCGGCGACCCAGCGGGTCAACCACGGCAACAATGTCACCGCTCGGACCGTATTCGTACTCGGTACGGGCACCTGCAGGATCCACCGAAGCCACCAGGCGACCACCAGCAGCGTACTCAAAACGCCAGCGGGAACCATCCGGATCCTGGCGGCACACCATGTGACCAGCAGAATCATAAGTGAACTCAGTCTCCAGCCCAAGAGCAGAAACAATCTTCACCAGGTGACCCGCAGCAGAGTACTCGCAACGGGTCAGCTGCTGCTCAGCATTACGAATACCGGTCAGCAGACCGAACTCGTCATACTCAAGGGAGACGGTAACACCTTCAGGGCTCACCACACGCTGCAGCAGGCCGTCAGCCCACTCAAAACGGGTCACATGACCGTTGCCGTCGGTCATAGAAGAGGGGTTACGCTCAAAATCGTTGGCGTACTCGTAAGTCACCGTAGTCATCGAGCTTACGGCAGGGCTCTGGGCAGACTCCTGCCCCGAAGTAGCCTCATCGAGGGTGCGACCCTGAGCCTCAGCCTCCAGGCGGGCACGGCGAGCCAGACGGGCTGCACGGCGAGCGCGCGGATCCGTCTCAATAGCACTCACCGTCATAGAAACTACGCGGTCATGCTCGTCATAGGCGAAGAGGGTTTCAGCACCCTCATCGGTGACCTCACGAATAATACGGCCACGCTCATCGCTGTAGCGAGTGATGCGGGAACCATCGCGGTCCACCACGCTCACACGGTTACCAAAGTCATCGTAGGCATAACTAGCACGCCCACCTTCCGCGTCAACAATAGCGGTCAGGCGTGCGTACTGGTCACTAACCCACAGGTTCGTGTAGGAGGCGTCTTCGTTCGAAACGTCAGTAATGCCGTTCGGCAGATAGCGGTAGCGAACACGACGGCCATATTCGGTGTCCTGCTCAGTAATACGACCGGCAGGGTCGTAGTAGTTCGTCACCTCAACAGTGCCGGTACTAGCCACCACGCGGTGAATCAGGCCAGCAGCGTCATGCTCATAACGGCGGGTACCGGCGTCACCGTGCACAGCGCACAGGTGGGTACGACCATCAAGGGTGACGTACTCGTAACGCACCGACTGACCACGTGAAGAATGGACAGCGCCGACAAGGCCGCCTTCGGTGTACTCCACGTTGATACGTGCACCGCGCTGATGCACGATAGCGCCAACGCGGCCCTCTTCATCGCGCAGGTACGCGACAGCAGTACCTGCTCCAGCGCTCATACCCAGGTAAACACCGGTGAGACTAAAAATGTGCTGGGTGCCAGAATTGTCAGAGATGCGCAGCAGGGACGAGGCTTCATAGCCCGTCGCGTGCAAAATATAGCGCAGGGAGGGGTCAGCAATAGAGCCCTCTTCACCCATCAGCTGGGTGAGGGGCAACTCTTCAAGCCACCACGCTTCACGCGGAGCGCGAGCATAGCCGTGGGTGCCATCCTCACGAATCATTCGGTCGAAGGTGACCTCACGACCGTCAGCCATCGTCCAGACAGCATTCTCAGCGTTCAGCTGCACGCGGCTCTCAATATTCGAGGACCAACCAGCACCGAACACACCGGATACAGCGTGCTGGCCGAAAACAGCCACGCTGTTGTACACGCGAGTTACAGTGCAGGCAGAAACCACACCGGAGAACGCCATATCGGTCTCTTCTTCAATGAAGTTACCGGTCGCAACGTTCACGGGGTCATTCACATAACCACTGGTAGTGGATTTACCCACAATAGCCGGAGTCGGAACTTCCAAATCGTGACGCTCGGTGCTCACTCCAGCTGCACTAATGGCGCCATCCAGAACAGAATCAGCAACGGCAACAATCTGGCCTGAGCTACCGTACTTTTCAAAAGTATCGGCTACGATACCCAGCCAAGTCTTATCATTAGCGTTCGACTTATTCCACGCTTCAAACGTACTAATGAGATTTTCAGCGTCAATGGTTCCCCACTGGCACTTAGCCGCAAATTCAGAAGCAAGGCTACGGAGCTTACCGGGCTCAGCGTCAAAGCTAGTACCAAGGTTCGCCAAAGTACCAGAAAGAGCACGCACGGTTGAAGGGCGTGCTGAAGAAACAGGCATACCCGATGAACGAGTCTCAGTGCTCTCACGCTGCCCCAAAGAAGCGGTATTAATCGTGGTATCAGGAACGTAGGACTCAGGCATTTTAGGAGCATTTCCCCAGAAATCATCCCACGCTTTGTGCAAACCGAACCACTCGTTCTCGTAATCACGAGCCTTCTGACGATTTGACTGTTCCTTATGAGCTGCTTCCTTAAGGTTATCTACCACACCAGCAAGCTGGCGGAAGATACTAGCGAGATCACGACCATCACTGACCGCAGTGTCAATATTGGCTGCCGTAATCTCTGCGTAGGGGCCTTCAAAATCCTCAAGAGCCCTCGTCAAAGAAGACTTGAGACCGGGAAGAGCGCTATCAATGTTCTGCGCTACTCTGCGGCAGCCATTTGCCAGAGCATCAGACGTTGCATCATCAAACTTAACATCGTCCTTTTTTGCATATGGAGGATTGGGGCCGGAAGACATAGTAAACCTCTGAAGTACTTATCGGTTATAGAAGTGTGGTGATTAAACACGTCTCAGCAAGCACATTTACTGCGCCTAGATACGACGTGAGTTGAAGCCGAATAACAGAAAACGCCGCCTACCGCTCACCGCCCCGTAGCCGGGGAGCGGGGCGGTAAACGGCGTTTACCAGGGAAGGCTTAGGAGCCGCCACCTGCCTGGAAGATATCGGTAGAAATCTGGTTGAGCTGCTCGCGCAGGTCAGTCAGTTCCTGAGTCAGGTTACGCAGGGTGTTTTCTACACCGGGCCAGGTGTCATTGCGGAAACGCTCAGCCAGGGGGCCGTCCCAGTTGTTGGGGTCCTTCAGCTGGTTACCCTGCTGGTTGAGGTTGTTGATTTCGTTCTGCAGACCGCCATTGATGATGTTCTGGAGAGCAGTAATGGCATCCTTGGCTGCCTGCGATGAGAGTACGCGATCGGACACGATGTTCCTCTTTCGTCGTTGAGTTGCCGGAAGATGTGCATTAGATACGCGAATATCAAATACGCACCGTTAGTGCTTTGCACCACTTCGAACATTACACTATTTCGCGGCAAAGCGCACCCTCTGCACCCTGTTGTGAGAAAAATTTCTCATAGTAGACATTGCACATCAGTGCGTGCATATACATTTATCTACTCCCATCAAGGGTTTTCTCCCGCTACGGTATCCTTAGGAAATGCCAGCCCGCTCGGGGTGGCACCCTATCGATAGATTCACCAACCACATACGAAATGAGGACTTTCATGTCTAAAAACACCCCGCAGCCGGCTGCACCGCAGCAGCCGCAATTCACCCAGCAGGCACCCGCCGCACAGCCTGCATACGGCGCACCCGTCGAGGCACCGAAAAAGAAGTGGGCGGCAGTAACCGCGCTAGTCCTGGGCATTATCTCCGCCCTGACCGGCATCTTTGTGATCGGTTCATTCCTGACCATCCCGACCATTATTTTCGCTGTGATTGCTCTGGTCATGGTTAAGAACGGCACCGGCGCTGGTAAGGGCATGGCGATTACCGCTCTCGTGCTGGTTCTGGTGGCGTACATTGCTACGTTTGCTTTCTTCCAGATTCGTGCCGCGAACCTTGAAAAGTCTAACCGAGAGGCTCGTGAGGTCATTCAGAAGTGCGAGAACCACGAGCCCGGCTACTACATCACCGAGAAGGACGGTAAGCGATACTGCAACGCTGGCGGCTGGGTCTACGAGATGGATAAGTAAACCGGTTCGTCTGGTCTAGTAACCGATGATGCGATGGGTGGGGCGTTCGTGCGTGCGGCGATGACCGTGCCTGCGAGCGCCCCTCAGCCATATCTTCTGGAGGCACCGCCGCCTAGTTTGGGTGGGGTGCGTGCTCTTCCTATTCACCAACCACACGAAACGAGAACCCACCATGCGCACTTTCCTGATTATCTTCTGGGGTATCTTCGCTGCGTTCACGACAGTGGCGACTTTTTACGTCCTCATCAATTACGAGGTGCAGCGTTGGAAAGATAAACAACGGCAACGTGAGGGTATTTATATTCGACGAGTTACTCGGCTCGAAGCTTTATGCCTGATATTTGTTCCCGTCCCGTCCGCACTAATGGCTTTCTTTCATATTTATATTGAAGAAGAATTCGGCACAGGCAATGAAATACTCTACCTATGCTTGTCACTTGCACTCCTTCCGCTGTTGCGGTACGTGCATGTTGCCTACGTGAAGACCTCCGCCGACGGCATCGAGCAGCGCATCTGGTTCTCCAACCCGACCCGCTACCCTTTCACCGCGATCAACCGTGTCGTGTTCTACAAAGCAGCAAAATATGAAGACGAGGACATGGTGGGGTTCTACGCTAAGTCAGGCACCCAGATTGCGCTGTTTAGCCCGTTGCCTCATAAAAATTACCGGCTTCTGGCGATTGTGCGTTTCAGGATTGAGAACGAGCGTTGGCCTGAGATGGACAACCCAGATGATGTGGCTCAGGTGGACCGTTTGGATTGTGCTGGGAAGACGATGCGCTACTTTGAGAATTTGGGGAAGGTTACTGGCCTTGCCGACGTCTACATGTAACCAACCACCACACTAGGACATTTCATGCTCAGAAAATTTCTTGCCGAAACCGTCACTAATGGCTCTATCGGACTCGACCGCCCCAAAGGCTATATTCCTCTGGGGCAGCGGCAGAAAAAGCCGCTGCTGGCTGTTGTTTGTCTGGATTTTTTCACGCTTTTTGTGTGTTTTTTGGTTCCCCTCTGGATTTCAAAGACGCTTGAAGATTTTATATTTTTCCTCATCTTTGGAAGTATCGTAGGGTCCTGTTTTTGGCTTATGTCCATCCATGTCCACTCTTTCTATATCCAGCAGAATGAGACTTCCGTGAAATGGCGGAACTGGCGATTCAAAACCCGCGAGTTCGACTACAGCAGCATCACCAAAATACACATGCAGGTCAACGGCAAGGGCGGGCACCTACTCATCAGCAGTAGCCAGATGGGGCGCTACCGTCTGGGTTTCAGCCCCGTCTTCTTTGACGCCACCTACATTTACCACATGATTCTCTTCCGCGAGCGCTACGGAATCTGGCCGCCCAAGTACATCCCTGAGCTCTTCGTAGAGTTCGGTGATTACGAGGACATGGACGCCCTGATTAAGGTCCTCTGTTACGCCCGCACGTACGAGATTGGTTCCCCGGAGGCTGGGGAGTACCGACAGATCCCGGAGCACCTGCAGCGCATCCTCGACCGTGCCGCGGTAGAGTCCAAATAGTTGAAAGGAAATAGCATGAACGCATTTATCAATGCCATCACCGACCCCAGGCTTCTCTTCATGTGGTTCAGCTTTATTTTCTTGGCTCTCGCATCTTTATTGCTGGGTATGGTCGAACACTGGCCGTGGGGCGCGATATTCTTCGTTGGGGGGCCTGTGACCCTCTTAGCTCTAGACATGGCACATGATGAAAGCATTGCAGGCAAAGCAAACGGTGGCCCTTTCCACCGCTTCTTTATCTTTGTTTTCTCCTTCAGTGCGGTGGGTTTGATTGTACTGACGGTTCTTACGGCTTTCGGTGTACTCCAGGGGGACACGACTCCGTGGACCCCGGAAACAAACTTCGCCTCCTGGTATATAGCTGCCGGGTCGCCCATCGTCCTTACCCTAGTCACACGCACCGACCCCAAGGACGGCGCCCCTGACCTACAGCGCATGGAACAGCTGGATAGGCGCTCAACCCGTGTGGGCGTTGTGTCGGCGGCTATTTTTGCGGTTCTGTGCCTTGTGGTTCCCCTGATTAGTCTCTCCGCTACAAGCTACGATTCACTTGCCCTGGCGTTGACGCTCCTCCTTACCCCGTGGTTCCTATACCTCGTGTGCAATGGTCTTTTCTACCTGCACCACCCGCATTTTGAGGAGGGGTCTGAGGGGTACCGGACCCTGCGTGTCGTGTGCATCGGCATGGTGGGAATGTCTTGCTGCATTTCGTTGGTGTACATGATCAACACACTGAACCGTTCAGAGTGGCTACCCGCGCTACTTTTCGCGGTATCGATGGTGTCAACTGGGTGGTCGGTGGAGGATTACGTCACCGTGGGTATCACCATTCCTGAGAAGGAAGACGACGAAGAGCAAGCTGCTACGGAGGGCAAATAATATGCGTATTTTCTTTATTATTTTTTCCGGAATTATTTTCGTGCTGTCCTTTATCTCTGTTGTCTACATCGTTATTAGGTATGAGATTAATCGACGCCAAGATAAGAAAAAAGAAGCGCAGGGAATTTACATTAAGCGAGTAACTCGCGCTGAGACGTTACTCTGCCTGTTCATTCCGATGTTCCCTTGTCTTGCTTTTATAGCGAATATTCAAAGTGAAAATGTGAATATCTGGTTGAATACATTAAATATTATTTTTGTATTTTTCTGCTGTCTTTATGCCCGCTATGTTTTTGTCGCTTACGTGAAGCTCTCCCCCGAGGGTATTGAGCAGCGCGTCTGGTCAGCCAACCCGACCCGCTACCCCATTAATGCGATAGACAGCGTCGTGTATTACGAAACGCTGAATGTTGAAGACCAGGATACGGTGGGGTTTTACACCCGCTCAGGTAAACAGATTGCTGCTTTTGGTCCCATGACTCACAAGAGTTACCGTCTTTTGGCGATTGTGCGGTTTAGGATTGAGCAAGAACGTTGGCCTGACATGAATAATCCCGCTGATGTAGCTCAGGTAGATAAGCTGGACAATGGCTATATGACCATTCCTTATTTTAGGAGTCGCGAGAAGGTTACTGGTCTAGCCGAGGTTGATATGTAGCCCACTCGATAAGCGCCGACTACCCCCTGCATCCGAAGAGCCGCAACCGGCACGAACACCACCAACACCGCGAAAGAGGAGCACGCATCATGCACACCTTTTTCCTCCTGCTCTGGGGCACCTGCACCCTCGCGTCAATCATCGGCGCCATCACAATCATTGTTCTGCATAATAGGCACCTGCGCCAGGATAAGAAGCTACGCGACGAAGGCATCTACATTACACGCGTGCCCCGCCGTGAAGCACTCGTATGCCTTCTCACGCCCATATTCCCGGCAGGTTTCTTCGCGCTCTACCTCTACACCCAGGTAGAGCTCGGTATCCTCTTCAACCTTCTGGCGTTCATCCCGATGCTCTTCTTCCCCTACCACTTTCTGCACGTTCACCTGGTGTACACGAAAATTACGCCCGACACGGTGGAGCAGAAGCTCTCACCGTTCGCCACCGTGACCTCCTACCCGATTAGGGCTATCGACCAGGTTTTCTACTTCCAAGGTGAGGCAGAGGAAGAATTGGAATGGGCTGGGGTAGGGACCGACAGCGCCACCTTCTACACTAAGAAAGGCAAACAAATCGCCAAGCTTGACCCCGTTGGCAAGAACCACCGACTGCTGGCAATCGTACGGTTCCGGCTCGAATTCGACCGTTGGCCCGATATGCGGGACCCGCAGGATCTGGCGTATGTTGATACGTGGGATAGCCTCGAGTGGACCCGACCCCTGTTCAGGAAGCTGTATAGAAGGCGCAACAAAATCACCGGCCTAGCGGACATCAAGATGTAGCGCCGCACGGCAGCCGATACGATAGGCCCAAACACCGAACCCTATTCACCAACCACACGAAACGAGAACCCACCATGCGTATTTTCCTCATCATCTTATGGGGCGTTATGGCCTTTATCTCGGTAACCGGGACACTCTACATCATTACCAACTATGAGATTCAGCGCTGGAAGGATATAGCACGCCGCCGCCAAGGCGCATACATTCGACGAGTTAATCAGGCAGAGGCTCTTCTAGCGATATTTACCCCTGGGTTCCCGTGCCTTTTTCTCTACCTTCATATTGTTGACGAGGGTTCTGCGGGTATCTTCTATGAATCGATTGCGCTACTTGGGTCAATTGGGCTCATGATGTATGCCTGGTACGTGCATGTTGCCTACGTGAAGATTTCCCCTGAAGGTATTGAACAGCGCATGTGGTCGGCACGCACGACCGTCTACCCTTTCAACGCTATTGACGGAATCGAATACTACAAGGCAACCTCTACAGACGACCAGGACCTTGTGTCTTTCTACAGTAAATCCGGAAAACTCATTGCCGCTTTCTGCCCAATTATTCATAAGAATTATCGTCTGATGGCGATTGTGCGGTTCAGGATTGAGCAAGAACGTTGGCCTGACATGAATAATCTTGATGACGTGGCGAAGGTGAATGAGTTGGACGATAGGGGTATGACCATTCTTTATTTCAGGAGTCGCGAGAAGGTAACCGGCCTCGCCGGCGTCGATATGTAAATCTATCAAGAAATGAGGCAATCAATGGAAGCTCATAACAAATTGCGGGAAAGAATTCTAGTAATTGCTTTAACTCTGCTGAGCGCATATATACTTTTTGTCATTCCTCAAAATGCACGCGATGACAGCGACGGTATCACTGCCACCTGCACCGTAATGAAGGCATATGCGCAAGAGCGTCGCGGCACGGATGTTAGTGGAATGACTGACACCGGGTTAAAAGGCGTCTTCGAGACGGAGGAATGCGGCACTCTCACGATGTACGCAGCTCCCGAGGGCTGGAAGATTTCCGAATATGTTAAAACCGCACAGCCTGGAAAAAAGTACCTATTCCACGTATTAAACTTATCCACTAAAAAAGATCGGGATTTTGATACGACCCGCTTTGAAGAAATCAAAGAATAACAACCTCATAAACTAAAAATAAAGCCCCCGCGGCCGAGAGTTCACTCTCTCAGCCGCGGGGGCTTTGTCGTATCAGCGTGTCCTCACGCGGCGAGCGCTAGGAGGCGCGGCGGCGAGAACGCAGCACCATCACAGTACCCGCACCCAACACCAGCGCACCGCCCACAGCCACAGACACCGCGCCAAAACCAGTACGTGCCAGGCCGCCCTGCTGGGAGCTAGCGCCGCCAGAAGAAGCAGACACACCAGACTGACCCAGGGAGCCGCCACCGGTACCACCGCCGGAGACACCACCCGGGTACACGCCGCCAGCAGAACCATCAGCCGAACCCTCAGAGGAGCCCTGCGCATTCACGCCACCAGCGGCACCAGAAGCACCAGCCTGACCGGACTGCGCGGCACCCGACTGACCGGACTGGCCAGCCTGACCGGAACCAGCATTACCGCCAGCACCACCCGGGGTTGCCGAATCCACACGGCGCACACCGCTAAAGTCATCCGACGCAGCGTTCGGGTCCTTCGGCACGGCAGTCTCAAACGAGCACGCATCCGACGCCTTCTTACCCACAGCAACCGCAAGCTGCTGCACCGGGCTGTTCACCTCAGTACCATCAGCCAGAGTCGCGGAATAGTGCACGTCAAACATGTACTGGCCGGGCTCAGAGAACACCCAGTTCGCGTGTGCGTGCGTCGCGTAATCAATGTCGATCGTGGTCTTGCCGGTCGTCGAATCCAGCAGCACATCCGCACCGTTCAGCGACTCGGTGAACATGCCGAAGCGCGCACCCTCAGGCATGACCTTCGGAACCACGTGCAAGCGCACGGGGCCGCGCAGCTGCGAGTAGTCGATGTCCTGCGTGTTGTAGCCGGGCCAGGGCAGGCCGCTCTGCTGGGTCTGCGGCAGGCCGTAGAAGGCGGTGCCGACCGGGCCCATGAAGTTCAGCTTCTCGTCAGCCATACGTTCGGTGCGCACACGGCGGGCGTTCTCGCTGACCGTCCACACGACCGAATCAAGCGGGCGCACGGTCGAATCAGCGTCAATGATGCCGCTGTCGTCACGCAGACCCACGGACAGCTGGCGGTCCTTCAGGGTCGCCTGGATGTCCAGGTGGCCGTGCGAAATCTTGGTGCGGCCGTCAATCTGGCCGGGCACGCACTGGTTACCCGGGGTTCCGGGGGTGGACGGCTGCGCAGACGGTGCCGGGCTAGTCGGAGCAGGGGCGCTCGGGGTCGGGTTCGCGGGTGCCGGAGTGGAGGGCGCCGGAGCAGGTACGCTCGGCTCTGCGGAGGCGGTCGGCACCGCAGGCACGGTCGGAACCTCGCTGGGGGATACCGACGGAACGTTGCTGGGCTCAGCGGTCGGAGCCTCGCTGGGAGCCTCGCTCGGCTCAGCAGAAGGCTCGGCAGAGGGCGCGACGGTAGGCTCAGCGCTCGGCGACGGATCCACCGGAGCAGGCTTCGGCGCATCGCCAATGGGTGCGCTATCGGGAGCCAACGCATCGTGCGCGGTGTACTTGGTGCCCGGCTCGTAGTTCGCCGCAACCTCAGTGGTGGAGGCGGAAGCGTTCATATCCGGGTGGGTCAGCATCTTCACGCGCAGAGCCGTGCCCTTGTAGAAGGACTCATCACGGAAGGTAAAGCGCGCCACACCATCCTCAACGGAGCCTTCCAGGTCGAGGTACGGGTAGACCGGGTCATCCTGGGCGTAGAAGCCGCCACGCATGAAGCCGCGCACCTTCGGGTCCTTGAAGCGGACCTCAACGGTGCTGAAACCGTTGCCGTTCGGGGTGACGGTCACGTCGTAGTCCATGCTGGTCGGCGTGTACTGCTGGGTGCTGAGTACGGTGTTCGCCTGATCCGGGATTTCTTCGGGCCAGGAGCCGTTACCGTCGTCGCTGTACACGCTCTCAGCCTTACCGGGCTCGTAGGTGAGCTTGTGCGAGATCCAGCGGGACGCCTCCGCGCTGTTCGCGTCGGAGGTGTCGGGGGTGAAGACCGCCTGCAGCTGGGAGCCCTCGCTACCGAGCATTTCAGACCAGGTGGCGGTACCATTCACGACCGGCAGGTCGGTCAGGAAGTAGCCGTTGTTGTACAGGGTCAGGGTGCCCTTGAGGTTCTTGTTCGCGGCGGTGAAGGTGATGTCGCTGAGCTTGTCGTCGGCGTCCTTGTTCTTAGCCGGGTCAGCGTCCAGGCGGTGCGGTGCCACGGACAGCATGTACTTCGCAGCGTCCAGGTCGCCAACGGGTGCCGCATTGTAGCGGTCAACGGTGGGTACGGCGGTGGGGGTGCCGTCACCAAGCACGGGCTGCATGCCGCCAACCTGCCAGACCAGCTTCGACGGCTTGGAGCTAATGATGCGGCCGTCGGTGGAGCGCGCCACGGTGCGGTAGGTGACCACGTAGCGGCCGGGGCGGGTGAAGGTCGTGGTGTTGTGGGTGTGGCTACCCTTGTCGAGCAGCCAGGAGTGCCAGCCGGTGGAGCTGCTGGAGAGCATGCGGTACACGTCGGCGGGGGCGTCGTCCGGGTTGTAGCGGAAGAGCTCCATACGGCCGGGGCCCTCAACGGAGAGAATGTCGGTAGCGAACACGCCGTCACGGAAACGCTCGGTGGGCACCTTCGTGGATGCGCCCAGGCCAGCCCAGATGGGGTCCTGGTTGCCGTAGGTCAGGTGCGGTGCCATGTAGAGGGTCTGGCCGGGTTCGCCGAGGAACGCCAGGGAGGGCGAGTCGCCCAGGGTCATGGTGTACTGCGACTTGCCGTCCCTGGTGCTGTAGCCCTTGCCGACCCAGTTGACGGTCTTGTCCAGTTCGTAGGTGTCTGCGCCGGTCTTGTAGGGGTTCGCCTCGTTCATGAGGACGAAGGTGCCGTTCTGCTCGTCCCAGTATGCCTTGGGGGCGTCAACGTGGCCCTTGGTGGTGACGATTTTGCCGTCGTCGGGGCCTGCTGCGGCGGGCAGGGAGGGGGCAGCGCCGGCGAGCGCGAGCAGCGCTGCGGCGGAAAGGAATGCGGCTGCGCGGCGGAGGGCGGGCTTGCCGCCGGGGATGAAGAGTGCGGGGGTGTGTGTGGTGACCCGTCGTTGGGTCTGCTTCTGAGAGCTCATGACAACCTTTCTCATTTTTCTATTTCCTAGGGTAGCTCTTTTGCAAATAATTGTCATTTAGAACCTAAGTGAGTATAGTGATTCTCAGAAACACGTGTGCGCCGAGGCGCGCCCAAAAACGCACACCACGTACATCCACAAAGAGAAAAACACGGCAGAGCGCACCCCGGACGCAGGGGAGAAACCGGCAACAGGCCGCCGGACCCAGCACCGGGCAAGCCCCGAAAGCATCGGGCAACGCGCCAGCCAACGAGCAGTCATCCAAGGAGCCACCATGCAAGGACGCACCAAACCTCTGAGCCTACTCAGCGCAACCACCCTCGGATGCACCCTCGCACTCGGGGCACCCCTCGCCCTCCCCCAGGTCGGCACCTTCACCGCCGCACAGGCGCAGGAAAACCAGGCGCAGGAAAACCAGACCGGCACCCAGGCAGGCACCGAGTCGCGCGGTTACGTCAACTACGAAGGCGACTACGTCATCGCGGGCGTACACACCGAAATGCTCAACGCATTCCTCGACGGCAACCAGTTCACCCTCGCCACCCTCGCAGACACCGGCCCCGGCCAGCAGGGACGATTCAACCCCGCCCGCACCGTCTTCCACCTGCCCGACGTCGAGGACGCACACACCAACGTCGTAGCAGGCTACGACTACATTGCCCCCGAAGGCACCGACATCTTCTACATTCCCTCCACCCGCACCCGCGGCCTGCTCTACCCCGGCCTCGGTGCGGAAGGAATCCGCCCCGGCGCACTCAAGGACAACACCATCAACCTTGAACTCGTGCGCAGCAGCGTACCCGAAGGCGGCCGCGCCGAGGTCTTCACCGAATCCGGCCGCGACAACCCGCGCGTCTTCAGCACCAACGACCAGCTCGCACCGCACACCATCACCGCGGGCGGCCACGAGCACCTCAGCTGGGCGTTCACCCGCAAGGGCATCTACCAGCTGACCTTCCGCGCCACCGCAACCCTTGCGGATGGCACCCCGGTCAGCTCCGAGGCGACCTACACCATCGCCGTGGGCACCAACGCCGAGGACGGCTTCAAGCTCCTGAACGCGCAGAACGCCGCAAAGGAAGCAACCAAGGACGCCACGAGCGAGGCAACCACTACCCCCGAGGCGACCTCCACCGCTACCGAGAGCGCCACCAGCAGCCCCAGCGCATCAACTTCCGCGAGTGCTGAGGCGAGCGCATCCACCGGTATTCGCCGCGTGGATGGATCCGTGAACGGTCAGAACGCCGCGCAGGTGACCGACCCGAACGGTGCAAAGGCGGCGGCGAATGGTGAGCAGGCATCCCAGGGCGGATCCGGTGTAACCGCTATCAGCGGCACCGACAACACCAATAACGGCTCTGACAAGGGTGAAAACAAGGACGGCAACGCCACCAGCGCGAAGGGATCCAGTGTGAAGGGCTCCAACGCCCAGAACATTAGCGCGCCCAGCAGCAACGGCGGCGGCATTACCGGCAACGGCGTGCTGTCCTCCGGTCTGCCCGGCAGCCTGAACCAGCAGTGCATCGCCACCGAGGTTCCCGCCGAAGACGCTAAGGACTCCAAGGACGCTCAGAAGGACAACAAGCAGAGCAACCAGGCAGCCCAGGCACCGACCAGCATCCCCACCCTCGCCGTGGTTAACACCGCCGAGCACAGCGGCCGTGAAGAAGTCACCCACGGCCACTTTGACGTGGGCCCGATCCTCAACGGCGGCACCCTCACCAGCAGCGTGA
>OBWU01000209.1_pt1 | contig 18261 bp, 15 predicted proteins | sample 1476551 | NCBI WGS metagenome assembly OBWU01 (sample SAMEA2580135, study PRJEB22360) | human gut metagenome | biome: human gut; feature: human-associated habitat; material: faeces | place: Denmark | collected 2008/2010
AAGTCAATCTGCATCAGTAAGTTCGAGTCAGTCCGCATCAGTGAGTGCCAGCCAATCAGCCTCAGTAAGCTCCAGCCAATCAGCCTCAGCGAGCTCGAGCCGATCCGCCTCAGTGAGTGCAAGTCAATCTGCATCAATAAGTTCGAGTCAGTCATCTTCGGCAAGTGCCAGCCAGTCCGCCTCAGCGAGCGCCAGCCAGTCTGCCTCTGTAAGCACCAGCGAATCCGCTTCAGTAAGCGCAAGTGAGTCAGCATCAGCGAGTGCCAGCCAGTCTGCGTCCGTAAGCTCAAGCCAATCTGCATCATTGAGTGCGAGTGAGTCAGCATCAGCGAGCGCAAGTGAATCGGCTTCCGTAAGCTCGAGTCAATCCGCATCTGCAAGTGCTAGTCAGTCAGCGTCTGTAAGCTCGAGCGAATCGGCTTCAGTAAGTTCGAGCCAATCTGCTTCAGCGAGCGCTAGCCAATCAGCCTCAGTAAGTTCAAGCGAATCTGCATCGGTAAGCTCTAGTCAATCCGCTTCAGTAAGCTCAAGTCAATCCGCCTCAGCGAGCGCGAGCCAGTCAGCCTCAGTAAGCTCTAGTCAATCCGCTTCAGCGAGTGCCAGCCAGTCTGCGTCAGTCAGCTCCAGTGAATCCGCCTCAGTAAGCGCAAGTCAGTCCGCTTCAGCGAGTGCTAGCCAATCTGTATCGGTGAGCTCAAGTCAATCCGCCTCAGCGAGTGCTAGCCAATCAGCGTCTGCAAGCTCGAGCGAATCCGCTTCAGCAAGTGCCAGCCAATCAGCGTCAGCGAGCGCCAGTGAGTCAGCCTCTGCGAGCTCGAGTCAATCAGCGTCAGTGAGCTCTAGTCAATCCGCTTCAGTGAGTGCGAGCCAATCCGCTTCAGTGAGCGCAAGTGAGTCTGCGTCAGCGAGCTCGAGTCAGTCAGCGTCTGTAAGCTCAAGCCAGTCAGCATCTGTAAGCGCAAGTGAGTCAGCCTCAGCAAGTGCGAGCCAGTCTGCATCGGTAAGTTCGAGTCAGTCAGCCTCAGCCAGCGCTAGTCAATCAGTATCTATAAGCTCAAGCCAATCTGCATCAGTAAGCGCTAGTCAGTCTGCATCAGTAAGTTCGAGCCAATCTGTATCGGTGAGCTCAAGTCAGTCCGCTTCAGCGAGTTCCAGCGAATCCGCTTCAGTAAGTTCGAGCCAATCCGCGTCCGTAAGCTCGAGTCAGTCTGCATCTGCAAGTTCGAGCCAATCCGCTTCAGCGAGCGCTAGCCAATCAGCGTCAGTGAGCGCCAGTCAATCTGCATCGGTTAGCTCAAGTCAATCAGCCTCAGTAAGCGCAAGTCAGTCAGAATCAGCAAGTGCAAGTCAGTCTGCATCGGTAAGCTCCAGCGAATCCGCTTCAGTAAGTTCGAGCCAATCAGCATCGGTAAGCGCAAGTGAGTCAGCCTCAGTAAGTTCGAGTCAATCCGCTTCAACAAGTACTTCAACTTCTGCAAGTATGCTAGCAGCCGAGTTAGCATTAGAAAGTGCCTCGATCTCAGCAAGTACATCAGTGAGCGAATCTACTTCAACGAGCGCATCACTCTCAGCTAGCATGTTAGCCAGTGAATCGATTCTAGAAAGTGCTTCGGTTTCAGCAAGTATGTCTGTGAGTGAGTCAGCGTCGATTAGCACTAGTCTTTCGACTTCAGATTCTATTAGTAGAACTGCGTCAGCCAGTGCTCTGGTATCTACTTCAACAAGCACCTCTCTCTCAATGGCAAACATTGCAAACCAAGGTCAATCCGCTTCAAGCAAGCCAAAGCAAGTCTTGCCAAATACAGGAGCGTCGACTTCGGTAGCGTCTGCTTTGTTGGGAGCATTGGCAGCTGTGACAGGTATCGGTCTTCTTGCTAAGAAGAGTCAGAATGACGATCAAGAAAGTCATTGATAAGATATAAAAATCAATGAATAAATAGTAAAATGGAAAACCTTTGAAAACATGATTTTTCAAAGGTTTTTTCTATATGTGAGAAGGGGAAAATCCTCTTTTGAGTTTGAAATAAACTAGGGGAAAAGGTATAATAGGAAGGTGAGATAATCATCGAAAAAATCAGAACTATAGTAGAAGAAAAGTAGCCAAAAGAATGTGAAAAGAAAAGGGGACGAAATGAAAAAAGAGCTTCAAAAAGCTATTGTACTCGGTGGTGATAATGCTTATATGGACAAGATTGAGACAACAATCAAGTCAATCTGCGCCCATAACCGAGCAGTGACTTTTTATGTTTTTAATGATGATTTGCCATCAGAATGGTTTCAGCTCATGGAGAGACGTCTAGAGCCTCTAGCCTCAAAAATCGTCAATGTCAAGATTAGTCATCAAGGTTTGAAAGAGTATAGTTTGCCACTAGCCCACCTAAGTTATGCAACTTTCTTTCGTTATTTTATTCCTCAGTTTGTTAGCGAAGTTCTAGCCTTGTACCTGGATTCGGATATTATCGTTAGATCAAACCTAGATCAACTCTTTTTAGAAGATATGGCAGACTGGCCAGTAGCTGCTGTCGCAGATGCGCTAGTTTCTAGCACTTTTAATGCAGGTGTCTTGCTGATTAATGTGGCTCTCTGGCGCCAAGAAAAGGTGACGGAGCACTTGTTGAGCTTGACAGACCAACTGCATGACCAAGTTTTTGGTGATCAGGGCGTGTTAAATCACCTGTTTGAAGGTCGTTGGAAACCTTTGCCAGCTACCTATAATTTTATGGTTGGTATGGATACAGTGGCTCGAAATTACCAGATGGATTCTTGGTATAGGGACTCTCTTGCTACGGAGAAGACAGCCAAGATTATTCATTATACAGGGGACAAGCCTTGGTACCAAATCAACCTCAATCGTTTTAGGGAGGACTGGTGGTTTTACTACGGACTAGAGTGGTCTGATATCGTCATGAAAAAATGTGATTTCCATAAAGGATTGGCATCTTTAGTTCAAGCTCCCCAGTATGCGACCGCTATTTTTACCAATACGTGTCACATAGAGAGAATCGAATACCTGATCCAAGAACTGCCCGATGTAGAGTTCTCTATCCTAGCTCATACAAATTTTGCGCCGGAAATCATGAACTTGCAATCGCATCTGAATGTACGCCTCTATCCTTACTTTAATCCCATGAATGTCAAAAAGGTCCTAGAAAAGATTGACTTTTACTTGGATATCAATCATGAGGATGAAATTGCAAACATTATCCAAGAGGTGCAGCAAAGAGAAATCCCTATATTTGCTTTTGAGACCACTAGTCATGAGTCGAGTGGTTACAGTCATGTCTACTCACCAGCAGCCGTAGATCAAATGATCGAGTCTATCCGCACGCTTTTGGAATCGAAGAAGCAGTCGTTGTGAACTGAAGGGAACTAAATGAAAAAAACAATTGTTCTAGCAGGAGATTATGCCTATATCCGCCAGATTGAAACAGCGCTCAAGTCTCTCTGCTATCATAATAGCCATGTCAAGGTCTATATCTTTAATCAGGATATACCCCAGGAATGCTTCCGGGTTCTCAGACCGATAGTAGAGCAAATGGGCGGTGAGTTGGTGGATGTCAAGATGCTTGGTGCCCAGTTTCAGATGAACTGGAGTAACAAACTGCCCCATATCAATCACATGACCTTTGCCCGTTATTTTATCCCTGATTTTGTCGAAGAGGATAAGGTTCTTTACTTGGACAGTGATTTGGTTGTGACGGCTGATCTGACGGCTCTCTTTGAAATGGACTTGAGAGAAAACTACCTGGCTGCTGCGCCATCTTGTTTTGGAGTTGGGGTTGGCTTTAATGCAGGTGTACTCTTGATTAATAACAAGAAATGGCGGTCAGAAGCTGTAAGAAAAAAACTTGTTGAGTTGACGGAGCGGGAACACCAACATGTGAGTGAGGGAGACCAGTCCATCCTCAATATGCTCTTTCATGATAGCTACACTCATCTGGATCAGAACTATAATTTCCAGATTGGTTTTGACAGTGGTGCTGCCTCACATGGACATGAATTTATCTTCCAAATCCCTTTGGAGCCCCTGCCAGCCATCCTGCATTTCCTCTCTCAGGACAAACCTTGGAATACTCATTCGGTTGGGCGTTTGCGTGAGGTTTGGTGGCACTATCATCTGATGGAGTGGTCTGCCATTACTGAAAAATGGCGTCAGGCAGGAATTGACTATCCAGTCACAGTCTATCAGCCAGTTATGACTTGTGTTAATTTGACTAACTCCTGGCACCTTGAGAAAATCGACTATCTGGTTCAAGCCCTGCCAGAGGTGCATTTCTACATTGCAGCCTATACGACGATGGCACCTGAACTCATGCTCTTGTCACGTTTTGAAAATGTGACCCTCTATCCCAACACCTTCCCTCTCTTGGTTGAGAAATTGATCCAGCAGACAGATGTCTATCTTGATATTAACCACGATGACAAGTTGAGTGTTGTTTATGACTATATTTCACGCTTTGAGAAACCGATCTTGACCTTTGACAATACCCAGTCGCGAGAACTGCCTGAAAGTTCCTATGCGGGTATTTTCTCAGCAGAAAGACCAGAAGAAATGGTGGATGTTTTGAAGGCTTATCTGGACGAGAAAGCTCGCGAAAACTGAGAAAGAGATTTGAAGATACTAAGATAAAAATGCTGAGTTATTCCCCTCGGGTAGGATGATTGAAAGATAAAATGAAAAGGAGGAGCTAGTGAAAGAATTTCGTTCATCGATAGCAGTAAAAAAAGGGATGCGCACCCTGTTTTTGCTCTTTATTTATGTGCTCGGGAGCCGTCTGGCTCTTCCTTTTGTTGACCTCAATAGTCGGGATTTTCTCGGAGGAGGCGCAGCCTATCTGGACTTTTCAGTAGCCCTGACTGGTGGAAATCTTCGCAGCCTCTCTCTCTTTTCCATTGGGCTTTCACCTTGGATGTCAGCTATGATCCTGTGGCAGATGTTTTCCTTTTCAAAGAAACTAGGCTTAAACTCGGTTTCTTCGGAAGTCCAGGATAGACGGAAAATGTACTTGACGTTAGGGATTGCCTTGATTCAGGCCTTGGCCTTGACTACAAACCTTCCTGTCCAAGCTACCTACAATCCCTTCTTGGTCTTTCTCCTCAATACCAGCCTTTTGATTGCGGGGACCTTTTTCTTAGTTTGGCTGTCGGACATCAATGCGTCTATCGGAGTTGGAGGCCCAATCGTTATTTTATTGGCGAGTATGGTGGCTTCACTCCCTCAGGACATCATCCAATCGGTCCAAGTTCATAAGATCTCTCCTTGGTTGCTTTTCCTGTTGGTAGTGCTAGGTGTCCTCTTTACCTATCTAGTCGTTCTCTTTTACAGAGCTAGATACCGCATCCCTATCAATAAAATCGGGCTCCATTCTCGCTTTAAACGCTATTCTTATCTGGAAATCATGCTCAATCCTGCTGGTGGCATGCCTTATATGTATATGATGAGTCTCATGGGCTTGCCTTCTTATCTCTTGCTCTTGCTTCACCATCTGGACAAGGGCAATCCGCTCTACCCTACCCTACTGGAGCAGTATGCGATGGGGAAACCCTTGTGGATATACGCTTATATCCTTATCCTCTTTGTCTTTAGCATTGCCTTTGCCTTTGTCAATGTGAGTGGTCAACAGATCGCAGATCGGATGAAGGAATCGGGAGATTACATCTACGGGGTCTATCCTGGTGAGGATACCAGTCGCTTTATCAATCGCTTGGTTCTCCGATTTGCTCTGATAGGTGCAGTCTTTAACGTTACCTTGGCTGGACTTCCGATCTTGTTTGTCTTGAAGGATGAGAGTCTGTTCAAAGTCAGCATGATTCCCGGACTCTTTTTAATTTTGAGTGGTATGCTCTTTACGATTCATGATGAACTGCAAGCGCTCAGACTAAATGAAAGGTATCGGCCACTATTCTAGGAGGTTTTGATGTATTACTTTATCCCGGCTTGGTATGGCAAGGAACGTCCCTGGCATGCTGATTTGACACCCTGGTATTTTTCTCATTTTAAGCTAGAATTTGATGACACCTTTAATCAGATTCGCCTGATGCAACGCCAAGGGATTTCTGCACAGGTCCTCCTTTTGTCCTATCAGCCTCATCTGCGCTATTTTCTCCATCGCCAAGGTATTTTAGAAGCACCGGTTTATTCCTTATTTGATGAATTGCAGGATTTTCATGAGATTCGACCGCAGGTCTTGCAACTAAGAGATATTGAGTGGGAAGAGGACTGCGACTTTGTTTACAGTCCCTTTACCATTCTGGTGCTGAAGGATGGCAAGCCCTATGTCCAGGTAGAGCATGGGATTGAAGGTTTTATCAGTACGATTCAGTATTTCAAGGAAGATGGGCTCTTGTCTGCCAACTATCTGATGGATGATCGGGGGCTGGTTTCTAGTGTGATTTACTACGAAGAGGGTCAGGCGATTTACAAAGACTACCTTAATCCCAAGGGACTGTGGCAGTTTAGAGAGCACTTGCAAGATGGGGGGCGTATCGAAGTCAATCCTATCTTTGCTTTTCGTTTCCAAAAAGAGGCTTACCGAGATATGGGGGAATTGATTGCTGAGTTTTTTGACAAGAAAATAGCTCAACTCCCTGAGGAAGGAGCGACCTATTTTCTGCCTGCGTGTGACCAGCATAATACTTTCCTTTTAGAACGATTGCCTCGTCAAAGTACCAAGGTTCTCAGCCTTTTTATCGGACGAAATCCCCAAGAGAAACTACCTCAGTTGGCGAATTTGTTGCCTAAGGTGGACCTTGTTCTGGTCGACAGAGAGGACACCTTGCACTTGGCTCAGTCTGCCTTTCCAAATCAAGCAACGAAGTTTCGTCATTTATCACCTTTTGATACCCGCTTGGAGCTAGGAAAGAGTCAGACTCGGAAGGAGTCAATCCTCTACTATCAACTGGACTTTGAGCAGGGGATAGAGGACCAAGCGCTCTATCAGGTCTTGCATTTCCTTTCTGAAAACAAGGATACGGAGTTGGTCTTTGGAGCCTTTGCTGCTAGTCAAGAAGAAATGAAACAGCTGGAAACACGAGTTGCTGAGATGGTTGCAGAGCAGTCTCAAGACCAGGAACTGGAGAAGGAAGTTGATTACCAAGGAGCTGAAAATCCGCTTGAGGACAATCGCCATCAGAGCAAGCGCTATTCGTTTGTCAATATGCAGGATGAATCAGAGTTAATCAAGCAGCTGGAATTTGTTCGTTTGATTGTCGATTTGAACAGTCAACCTCTTCTTTATACCCAGATAGCGGGGATTAGTGCTGGTATCCCTCAAATCAATAGGGTCAAAACTGAGTATGTCAGCCATCAGAAGAATGGCTACCTGTTGGAAAACACTGCCGATTTTGCTCAAGCGGCCCATTACTATCTCGATAGCCTGCAGGTGTGGAATGATGCTTTGATCCATTCCATTGAAAAGATAAAGGAACACACTGGCGAGCAATTCCTAATCAAGCTAGAAAAGTGGTTGGAGGAGGTGACTCATGGAAAAGAAGTATAAGATCTTGCAAATCGGTCCAGAGGATTGGCGAGAGACACTTACCCTACCAGCCCAACTAGACTGGTATCATGTTCCTCCCAACACACCGTCTGCCATCCAGAAAATTATGGATGAGAAAAATTTGGAGCACTTTCATGCTGTCATTCTTACGGATGGGGCTTATCTAGTAGATTTGTTGCCTTTTGCATCTAGCTTGGAACCCTATACGGTTTTCTATCCAGAACAGTTTGCAAGCCAGGATGAAGGTCTTCAAAATCTCATCAAACAGCACTGCATGCAAGCGATGGACCTGTCAGACCGCCAGGGCTTTGTTCGAGACCTTTCCACCTCCCTCTTTGAAGGTGGTTATGGAGACAAGCTGAGTCCAGCTACGATACGGATTCACCCGAGTTTTCAAGGCTCTGTCTCCTATCAAGGGTTTGAGCATCTGGAGTTAGAAGGAGACTTTGGCAAGACCTATACCCAGCTAGCTTCTTGGGCCTATAATCAGTCTGTCCAAGCCCATTCGCCAATCGAACTCTGGCTCGAATATGAAAAGAGTGGACCAGTGGACTTGCGCTTGCGTTTGCGAAAGTTCCCAGCAGGCTCTGTCTCAGAGATTAGTCAGGACATTCTCCTTGAGGAAGCAGACTTTGCCTCAGCAATCATCGTGGAGCAAGACTATGATGCTTATCTGAGTATTTCTCTTGAAGCGCGTGGTCAGGGAAAGGTCAACATCGGCAATCTCCATCAACGCTGGAGCCGGAAACAGTTTGGAAAGTTTGTTCTCGGAGGCAATATCCTGCATGACAAAAAACGTGAGGAAATCAACTATTTCTTTCACCCAGGGGATTTCAAGCCACCTCTAGCAGTCTATTTCTCAGGTTATCGTCCGGCGGAAGGTTTTGAGGGTTACTGGATGATGAAGAATCTCAGATGCCCCTTTCTCCTCTTTTCGGACCCTCGATTAGAAGGAGGAGCCTTTTACCTAGGAACTGAGGAATTAGAAGATAAAATTCAAGCAACCATCCAACACTATCTAGACTATCTAGGCTTGGATAGAAGTGACTTGATCCTATCTGGGCTGTCAATGGGAACCTTCCCAGCCCTCTACTACGGAGCCTACTTTGAACCCAAGGGGATTGTAGTCGGAAAACCCTTGACCAATCTAGGAACCATCGCACAGCGGGGCCGACTAGAGGCACCAGGAGTCTTTCCGACTAGCTTTGATGTCTTGCACCTTCAGACAGGAGGAGTGAGCCAGAAAGACATGAAGGACTTGGATCAACGTTTTTGGACCCGATTTGAACAAGCTGATTTTTCCCAGACAACCTTTGGTCTTTCTTACATGAAGGACGAGGATATGGATAGTGGAGCCTATGACCAACTAGTGGAGACTCTTTGCCAGATAGGTGCCAAGATTTTGTCGAAAGGGACAGCAGGTCGACACAATGATGACACAGGAACAAACGTTGCCTGGTTTATTCATTTTTACAAGATGATACTAGAAGAATACAGAAGAGGTGAGACATGATTATCATCAAGAGAGAGGATATTAGGTGGGGCGAGATGGGAGCTACTTATCTTTACGGTAGCCAGATCACCTATCATGCAGATGGTCATGTTACCCTGAAAAATCCTTTGCTGGCTTCAGGTGAAACCCTTAAAACCTGGTTTTCCAGTGTCAACTACCAGGCTACTAGAAGCCAGCCCAGCCTCCCTCTTCTTAAGAAAAATCATACCTACCGTCTATCTATGAAGATGCAGGTTCAACCGACTAATGGCCTCTATCTCAAACTGACCTTTTTAAACCGTTATGAGGAAATCATCGAGGAGAAGATTGAAAGACAATTTTCCTTTAGCTTCACCTATCCTGAAGCGGCCTACACCTACCGCCTTTCCTTGATTAGTGCAGGTTTTGAGGCTCTTGACTTTGTTTCGTTTTCTATTGAGGAGGATGCTGGTGTTTAATCATTTGTATCAGGAAAGACAACTGAGAAAGGTCAAGAAGCTTGTAAGCCAAATCAACGCCCTCAAAGAAGAGATGGCAGCTCTCAGTGATGAGGAAATGGCTGCAAAGACAGAGGAGTTTCGCCAGCGCCTTGCCCAGGGAGAAACCTTAGATGAGCTATTGGTAGAAGCCTATGCCCTTGTTCGTGAGGCCGATAAACGGGTCTTGGGTCTCTTTCCCTATGATGTGCAAGTCATGGGAGCCATTGTGATCCACCAAGGAAATGTGGCTGAGATGAATACGGGTGAAGGTAAGACCTTGACTGCAACTATGCCCCTCTACCTAAATGCTCTAACGGGAAAGGGCAGCATGCTGGTCACGACCAATGACTATCTGGCTAGACGGGATGCAAGCGAAATGGGCCCAGTTTACCAATTTTTAGGTCTAACTGTCGGTCTGCCCTTTTCAGAGGATCCAAAAGAGGACTTGACTGCGGAAGAGAAAAGAAAGATCTACACCTCGGACATCGTCTACACGACCAATAGTGTACTGGGATTTGACTATCTCAATGACAATCTTTCCTCCACTAGTGAAGGAAAGTTCCTGCCTCCCTTTAACTATGTCATCATTGATGAAATCGATGACATTCTACTCGATAGTGCCCAAACTCCCTTGATTATCGCAGGCTCTCCCCGTGTCCAGTCTAACTATTATGGGATGATTGATGCCCTAGTGACGACCTTGGTTGAAGGAGAAGACTACATCTACAAGGAAGAAAAAGAGCAGGTTTGGTTGACCCGAAAGGGGGCCCAGACGGTTGAAGGATTCCTAGGAATCGATCATCTCTACAAGGAAGAGTACTCCAGTTATGTTCGACATCTGGTCTATGCTCTTAGAGCCCATACGCTCTTTACCAAGGACAAGGACTATCTGGTTCGAGGGCAAGAAATGGTCTTGTTAGACAAGGGAACAGGGCGTTTGATGGAAATGACCAAGCTTCAAGGAGGTCTCCATCAAGCCATCGAAGCCAAGGAACATGTGAAGCTTTCTCCTGAAACCAGAGCCATGGCTTCGATCACCTACCAGAGTCTCTTTAAGATGTTTCGCAAAATCTCAGGTATGACAGGAACGGGAAAGGTTGCAGAAAAAGAGTTTTTCGAAACCTACAATATGGCTGTCATTCGCATCCCGACCAATCGCCCACTTAGGCGGATGGACCATCCGGACAATCTCTATGTGACCCTCCCTGAGAAAGTGTATGCCTCTCTCGAAGCTATCAAGACTTACCACGCCAAAGGCAATCCACTCCTGATTTTTGTCGGATCTGTAGAAATGTCCCAGCTTTATTCGTCCTTGCTCTTGCGAGAGGGGATTTCCCACAATGTCCTTAATGCCAATCATGCGGCGCGTGAAGCCCAGATCATTGCAGAGTCTGGACAGATGGGGGCAGTGACCGTTGCGACTTCTATGGCCGGTCGCGGGACAGATATCAAACTCGGTCCAGGTGTTGCAGAATTGGGCGGTTTGATTGTGATTGGTACCGAGCGGATGGAGAGCCGACGAATTGACCTGCAAATCAGAGGTCGTTCTGGCCGCCAGGGTGATCCAGGCATGTCTCAATTCTTCGTGTCGCTTGAAGATGATGTGATCAAAAAGTTCGGACCGTCTTGGGTTCACGACCTGTATCAAGACTACCAAGTGGAAGATAGTAGCAAACCCATCCTACTCAAGGCTCGCAAGTACCGCAATCTCGTCAGAAAAGCCCAAGAGGCTAGTGATAGTGCCAGTCGCTCAGCACGCAGACAAACCTTAGAGTATGCGGAAAGCGTCAATATCCAGCGTCAGATGGTCTACAAAGAAAGAGCTCGTTTGCTAGATGGGAGCCGTGATTTAGAGCATATCCTTGAGGACATACTGGCAGACTATACCAAACAAATCTCAGAAAAAGCCTATAGCAGCCCCCAAGAACTCTTTCACTTCATCGTGACCAATATTAGCTTTGGGATGAGAGAATTACCAGCTGATTTGGATTTAGCTGATGCAGATCAGATTCGGGAGTTACTAGAGGAAATAATAGCCAAGGAAATCGCAGCCAAAAAGGAACTCCTCCAACCTCACCAGCTCTATGATCCTTTTCTGAGAATATCCATGCTCAAGGCTATTGATGACAACTGGGTTGAGCAAGTCGACTATCTCCAACAGCTCAGTCTAGCAATCGGGAGCCAGTCTGCTTCTCAAAAGAACCCTATCGTGGAGTACTATCAAGAGGCCTATGCTGGCTTTGAAACCATGAAGCAACAAATCCGTACAGATATGGTACGCAATCTTCTCATGGGGATTGTGGAAGTAACGCCCAAAGGTGAGATTCTCACCCATTTTCCATAAAAAGAGGATCATATGACAATTTACAATATAAATCTAGGAATCGGTTGGGCGAGCAGTGGTGTCGAGTATGCCCAGGCCTACCGAGCAGGGATTTTTAGAAGCTTAGACCTAGCATCTAAGTTTATCTTTACAGACTTGATTTTAGCGGACAATATCCAGCATTTAACGGCCAATATCGGCTTTGCGGATGACCAGGTAATCTGGCTTTACAATCATTTTACAGATATCAAGCTAGCACCGACCAGTGTTACAGTTGACGAGGTCTTGGCCTCTTTTGGTGGCCTTGAGAGTCATAGGGAGCGGGACGGCAAGGTCTTGCGCGTCTACTTTTCAGATGAGGATAAGTTTGTAACCTGCTACTTGGTAGACTCGGCTAAGAATCTAGTACAACATGCAGAGTATGTGTTTGGGGGGAACTTGATTCGCAAGGATTATTTCTCCTACACACGCTACTGTACAGAATATTTCGCACCTAAAGACCAGGTGGCTAGGCTCTATCAACGAAGCTTTTTCAATGAAGACGGTAGCACCGCTTACGATATCTTGCTGACTGAAGGCCAGGAAGAGGTCTATCGATTTAAGGACCGGATTCTGTACGGAAAGCCAGCCCTTATGCGCTATTTTATGCAAAGTTTGAACTTGAGCAAGTCTGATTTGGTCATCTTGGATAGGGAGACAGGGATTGGTCAGGCTGTTTTTGAAGAAGCAAAAAAGGCCCATCTAGCAGTTGTCGTTCACGCAGAGCACTATAGTGAAAATGCTAGTAACGAAGCCTATCTCCTTTGGAATAATTATTATGAGTATCAGTTTACAAATGCGGACAAGGTCGATTGTTTTATCGTGTCTACGGATCGGCAGAAGGAAGTTCTCGAAGGTCAATTTGCCCAGTACAGTCAGCATCGTCCACGAATCGTCACGATTCCAGTTGGGAGCATTGATCAGTTGACGGAGCCTGCTAGAGAACGAAAGCCCTTTTCTCTCATTACCGCTTCTCGTTTGGCCAAGGAAAAACACATCGACTGGCTAGTCAAGGCAGTCATCCAGGCCCATCAAGTCCTTCCAGAGCTTACCTTTGATATTTATGGAAGCGGGGGTGAGGAATCTCTTTTAAGGGAAATCATCACGGCTCACCAGGCGGAGAACTATATCCAGCTCAAGGGACATGCAGACCTATCTCAGATCTATCCCCAGTATGAAGTCTATCTGACAGCCTCTACCAGTGAGGGATTTGGTCTGACCTTGATGGAGGCGGTTGGGTCAGGCTTGCCCTTGATTGGTTTTGATGTGCCTTATGGAAACCAAACCTTTATCCAGGACGGTCAAAATGGCTACTTGATCCCAAGTTCGGACGACCATGTTGAAATGGAAATTAAAAAGGCCTTCGCGGAAAAGATCTGCCAGCTCTATCAGGAAAATCATTTGCCAGCTATGCGAACAGCATCTTATGAGCTAGCTAGAGAATTTTTAACAGACAAAGTAAGGAACAAGTGGAAGAAAACGATAGAGGAGGTCCTGCATGATTCAACTATTTGATCGATATGGCCAGGAAAGTCGAGATTTACATGAAAGTCTAGAAGCTGCTGGCCTGTCCCATGTCACGGTTGTGATCGAGCCAGATGGCTTTCTCCCAGATGGGATTCTTTCTCCCTTTACCTACTATCTAGGTTACGATTCGGGAAAAGCTCTTTATTTCAACCAAGTAGCTGTACCTGAATTTTGGGAGATTGCGGGCAATAACCAGTCGGCGCATATCCTAGAGGATTCTCGGGAGAGGGGCGTGATTCGCTATGTGGATGCTCCTCAGGCCCGTTTGGTCAAGCAAGTCGACTGGAAGGACCTATCCGGTCGCATCTACCAAGCAGACCACTATAACCGATACGGAGTCTGCTTTGCCAAGACCACCTATAGTGCAGATGGGCAGGCTATCCTTACCAAGTATCAGGATGCAAAGGGACAGGAAATTGTCCTAGAAAATCATGTGACAGGCGATATCCTCCTAACCTTGCCCGGAAAAGCCCTGCGCCATTTTAAAAATCGAGTGGAATTCACGATTTTCTTTTTGCAAGACTTGGGAATCGACACTCGCCACCTTCTCTTTAACACACTCGCCACTTCTTTCTTGGTCTCATACCATTATCCAGACAAGACTGGACAGGATATCTTAGTCTGGCAAGAACCGCTAGATGATTGTCTTCCTGGAAATATGCAGCTGCTCTTGGAGCAAGAGGGGCTGAGAGCCAAGCAGATCCTCATACCAGACAAGGCTACCTATGAAAAGGCCTTGGCCTTGACCAACCCAGCCTATCATGACAAGTTTGTCCATCTAGGTTATCATTATCAGTTCAAAAGAGAAAACTTCGTTCGACCAGATGCCTTGATCGTTACCAACTCAGATCAGATCGAGCATATCGAAACCCTGATTGAGTCCTTGCCAATGGTGACCTTCCGAATCGCGGCAGTGACTGAAATGTCGTCCAAATTGCTGACTTTGCTTTCCTATCCCAATGTCGTTCTCTATCAAAACGCTAGTCCGCAAAAGATTCGAGAACTCTACCAGCTGTCGGATCTCTATCTAGACATCAATTACGGAAACGAGCTTTTGGATGCTGTCCGTCAAGCCTTCGAGCACAATATGCTCATCCTAGCCTTTGACCAAACAGCTCATAATAGACCTTACACAGCTCCAGAACACCTCTTTAATGTGCAGGCTGTTGGAGACATGATTGCGAAGATTCAAGAAGCTCTCAGCAGTCTTGATAAGATGGGCCAAGCCCTTGGACATCAAGGTCGTCATGCCAACTATGTGGACTTGGCTACTTACCAAGAGAGGATGGAAAGGATAATAGGGGAAGGACATGACTAAAAAAGATTTATTTTACAAGGATGTCGAAGGACGCATGGAAGAGTTAAAGCAAGGAGCACTTAGGAAAGAAAAGTCTAGCCGAGGAGAAAAGATCAGTAAAACCTTCTCCATTTTACTTGGCTTGCTCATCCTTCTTACCCTGATCTTTACATTATTAGGAATCTTGAGGTGAAATTGATGGAAGTTTTGATGATTATAGGAATAATCCTAGCCGTCGCCTTGATTGTTCTGGTTCTCATCCAACCTCGCCAAAGCCAACTCTTTTCCATGGATGCGACCAGCAATATCGGAAAACCAGGCTACTGGCAGAACAAGCGCTTGGTAAAAATGGTGACCCTCTTGATTAGCCTAGCCTTGTTTGTCTTGCTCCTCGTTTTTATGATGGTAACCTATCAGTAAGAACGCGGCACCATTCACAGATAGAGGATACTAGAGACGGGGAAAATACATCTAAACCGGAGGAAAATATGGAAAAACAGATTAATGAGAAAGTTATCGAAATCGTGCATCAAGCCAACGATATGATTCCAGTTGAGTGGGATGATTTGTATGCCTTATATCAAGCAGGCTACATTCCTTGCGGATATGCGGGTGGACAATATAAAGTCTTCTAGCTTGTTGGATTGTTATGAAAGTCAATCTAACTGTTGAAACAGTCTGTGAATTTTTAGGTATGGCTAGTCTTGATAGAGATTTAGGTTCTACAGAAGATATCCCTGTTTTGATGATTCTAAGGGGAATGGTCAAACAATTTTCCTCCAAATGCAAAACACAAGAACCTCAGAGGAATTCTCTGAGGTTCTTTGCGTTTTAGTTTCCATATTTCTGATAAAAATCGACCTTAACCTGGATAAAGGTTTCGGCTTCGCGTAGTAGTTGCAGGAGGGTGGCACGGGTTTCAAACTCCTCACGTGTTTTCGGGAGACTCCGATTGCGGAAGACTTGCAGATAGCGTTCGATGTCATCAAGTAAGTCATGAGCAGGATTGGTCTGGCTTAGCTGGGCAGCAATCTTTGAAAAGAGCTGGGCCAAGATCAAACTCTCACTTGCGGCCAGATGACAGGTATTGATCTGCTGGGCCATATTTCGCAGGATACGACTTTGTCGCTGTCTCATCTCAAAGTAGTGGATGTGGTAGTCCGTCTGGTGAAAGAGATGGTCCGAGTGATCCAGGTAGACCAGTTTGAGAGCTTCATCAAGGAGCTTGTCTAATTGGTCAACGAGTTGGGCTTGATTGCGACCGTCTCCCCTAGACAGATAGTATTTAAAGCGAAGCAGGATGTCTTTTAATTTTTCTTCGACCTGAAGGTGGTAGCTTTGGATGGCTTTCTCACGAGAGGGCATATAAAGGTTGACCAATAGAGCAAAGCTTGTCCCGATGAGAAAGAGGAGTACTTCATTAAGCAAGAGATTTGGGGAAGTAGACTCCTGTACCAAGAGATGACCTACCAAGACACTGCTAGGGGTGATGCCGATTTCCCAGCCCATTTTGTAAGCAAGAGGGACATAGAGAGCCAGATAGAGGCCCAGACTCCAGATGTGAAAGCCCGTCAGCTGAAAGGCTAGAACACCGATAGCGAGCGCTAGGAGCATGGAAAAGAGGCGGTTGCGTGCTAATTTCAGCGTGCTTCTGCGTGTGTCGGAGAGGCTTAAGAGAGCTATGATTCCAGCTGAAACTGCTGATGATAAATCTAAAAAATAAGCGAGAAAACAAGCGAGACAGGTCGCTAAGACCAGTTTGGTCGTACGTTGAGTGAGGGACATGAAAATTTCCTAAACTAATAGAATCAAGTTTTTAATGAGGAGTTAGAGACTAGGGACGAAGTTTTCGGTTTGTAGCATACTCGGCAACCGCTGTAAAGAGGACATCTGTTGAAGAGTTCAGAGCTGTTTCGCAGGAGTCTTGAACGACTCCGATCACAAAACCGACTCCGACAACTTGCATAGCCAAGTCGTTGGAAATCCCAAAGAGGCTACAAGCCACAGGAATGAGGAGAAGGGATCCCCCAGCGATTCCAGAGGCACCGCAGGCAGAAATGGCAGCCACGACACTGAGCACAAATGCTGTCCCCAAGTCTACCGAGATTCCGAGTGTATTGACGGCAGCTAGAGTCAGGACATTTATGGTAACAGCAGCGCCAGCCATATTGATGGTTGAACCAAGCGGGATGGAGACAGAGTAGGTGTCAGGATTCAGCCCCAAGTCTTGACAGAGTTTCATATTGACAGGGATATTTGCAGCAGAGCTACGAGTGAAAAAGGCTGTAATACCACTGACACGTAGGCATTTCAAAACAAGGGGATAGGGATTTTTCCTCATAAAGAGAAAGGCGATGAGCGGGTTGATGATGAGAGCAACAAAGGCCATAGTAGCAATCAAAAGTCCTAGGAGGATACCGTAGTTAGCCAAACTGGCAATGCCCTTGTCAGAGATGGTCTTAAACACCAAGCCTAAAATCCCAAAGGGAGCTAGGTTGATAATCCATTCCACGATTTTAGAGGTGACATCCGCCATGGTTCTCAGTAATTCTTTGCTGTGTTTACTTGCCTCTCTCATAGCCAGACCAAAGACGACTGCCCAAGAGAGAATCCCGATATAGTTGGCTTCAACAATAGCATTCAAAGGATTATCCACCAGTTTGAGCAAGAGGTTGCTGAGGACTTGACCGATACCGTCAGGAGCAGCAACTTCTGTATTTGCACTGGTCAGGGTGATTTGCACAGGCAGTAAGAAACTAGCTAGAACGGCTACCAATGCAGCAGCAAAGGTTCCGAGCAAGTATAGGAAAATAACTGTCTTCATATTGGTGTTTTGTCCCTTTTGGTGTTGGGAAAGGGCATTGGCAACAAGGGCAAAAACCAAAATAGGAGCGATGGCTTTCAGTCCGCCTACAAAGAGGTCTCCAAGCAGACCGATTCCTGTAAGGTTTGGAAAGAGCATCCCCAATGTAGCTCCAAAAATCATTCCAATAAGGATTCGTTTGATGAGGCTTGCCTTGGTCCAGGCTCTAATGATTCGTTTCATAGCAGTCTCCTTCAAATGTATTGTTTATAATTATAGTATAAATATGCCATATAGGCAAGTGATATTATGAAAATAGAGATGATAATTGAATAATTATGAAAGAAAAGAGAAGGGCGATTTTATGGTATAATAGGAAAAAGGAGTTTTATATGCAAGATTTTTTTCAACGCTATTTTGATAAACTTGACTTAACAACTATTTTAGAGAATCTCTTGACCAAGGTGATTTCTCTTTTGATTTTGTTTTTACTATTTTATATAGCTAAAAAGATGCTTCATGCGACTGTACGAAAGATTGTCAAGCCCTCACTTAAATTTTCAAATCGGGATGCAGGAAGACAAAAGACCATTTCTCGTTTGCTGGAGAATGTCTTTAATTACATTCTTTATTTCTTCTTGCTCTACTGTATCCTGTCTATTTTAGGACTGCCAGTTTCTAGCCTCCTTGCTGGTGCGGGGATTGCTGGGGTGGCCATTGGTATGGGGGCGCAGGGTTTTCTATCCGATGTCATTAATGGCTTTTTTATCCTTTTTTTACGCCCACTTTATGGACCTAATTT
>OBWU01000212.1_pt1 | contig 18174 bp, 15 predicted proteins | sample 1476551 | NCBI WGS metagenome assembly OBWU01 (sample SAMEA2580135, study PRJEB22360) | human gut metagenome | biome: human gut; feature: human-associated habitat; material: faeces | place: Denmark | collected 2008/2010
CGCGTGCGGCAGGTTGAGCGGCAGCCATCATCTCCCCTTTCGACAAACTCCCTAGAGAATCTCTAGATTCCAGTCCTCCAGAATCCTAGCACCCGGCACCGGGGCACGCCACGGGAACGGTCACCGCGCGCCACCCAAGTCCCCCGTGCCTCCCAAAAATAAACCCCAGACGCTAAGAAGCCACTCCCCCAACCAGCCAGCCACCGTGCGGCGGCTCGGTCAAAAGGGCGGGCTTTTCAAGATTCGTAAATCAGAATCCGAGTGATTGCTCAGCTGTGATTACTCAGCTTCCAGCTCTGCCATAACCTCGTCAGAGACGTTAGCGTTCGAGTAGACGTTCTGAACGTCGTCGAGCTCTTCAATAGCGTCTGCCAGCTTCAGGAACTTCTTAGCACCCTCAGCGTCCAGGTCAACCTGCATGGTCGGGCGGAAGACCGGGTCGTCGTTGTTGTACTCCAGGCCAGCTTCGTCCAGTGCCTTACGAATCTCGGGCAGGTCGGTTGCTGCGGATACAACGGTGAACACGTCGCCCTCGTCCAGAACCTCTTCAGCGCCTGCATCCAGAACAGCCATCAGAACGTCATCCTCGGTCAGACCGTCAGTCTTGGTGACCTCAGCAACGCCCTTACGCTCGAACAGGAACGCACCCGAACCCTGGTCAGCCATGGTGCCGCCGTTACGGGTCACAGCCAGGCGAACCTCAGACGCTGCACGGTTACGGTTATCGGTCAGACACTCAATGTACAGAGCGGTACCCTGCGGGCCGCGTGCCTCGTACATGATTTCGGTGTAGTCAATGGTCTCACCGGTCAGGCCAGCGCCACGCTTGATTGCGCGGTCAATGTTGTCGTTAGGAACGGAGTTCTTCTTCGCCTTCGACACAGCAAGGTCAAGAGCGGGGTTACCAGCAATATCAGCGCCGCCCATACGTGCTGCAACTTCAATTGCCTTAATGAACTTCGCGAAAGCCTTCGCGCGCTTAGCGTCGATAGCGGCCTTCTTGTGCTTAGTAGTCGCCCATTTAGAGTGACCGGACATTCGTATCTCCCTTAGTCAAAACCTCTGCACGGACACGGCGAAACGCCCCGCGCACTGTACTATAACTCAATCAACTATACCGTAGCGGAGGCGCACACCACCTCAAAAAGTGCACGCCACCACCCGGAATAGGGTGCTAGCGGGGGCGAGACGCAGCCGAAGCGCGCGCCTTCTCCACCAGCGAGTCGTCAATCGTGTTCGGCGTGAACTCGCCAAACTTACGCTTTGCCGCCTGCTCAATCAGGTAGTCCGAAATCTTCGGGTTCTTCGGCAGCAGCGAACCGTGCAGGTAGGTACCAATCACGTTGTGCACGCGCGCACCCTCGTAAGTATCAGTCACGTTGTTGCCGTCGCCCTTGGTGACGGTCGCCAGCGGGGTGCAGCCCTCGCCCAGGTAGGTCAGGCCCGAGTGGTTCTCAAAACCAATCACGGTGCCGAACTCCGCAGACTCCTCAACAATGTTGCCAATCAGTCGGTCATCGCCGCCGACCGTGTGCGCATCAAAAATGCCGATACCCTTCAGTACCTCACCCTCACGGGTGCGGAATTCCTTGCCGAACAGCTGGTACAGGCCACAGATAACGAGCATGGGCACGCCGTCCTCAGCCAGCGAGCGCAGGGTGTCACCGTTCGCGTGCAGGTCGTCCTGAATCACGGACTGGCCGGAGTCCTGGCCGCCGCCACCCAGAATAATGTCAACATCCTCGGGGAAGGGCTGACCGGGGTTGTGGTCCAGAATCTGCACGTCAAAGCCGTGTGCCTGCGCGCGACGAGCCAGCGCCAGGGTGTTGCCCCAGTCGCCGTAAATGTTCATGTCGAGCGGGTACAGCTGCAGGATGCGCAGAGTCTTACCGTTATTCGGGCCGGAGGCGGGGGTGCCCTCAAAAGTGTGAGTTGCCGTCATTAGGAGACCCTCTCAACGTCAGTAATCTTTGCGAGCTCTTCACGCAGAGCCAGCATTGCGGTGTAGGTGCAGAAAATACGCATGGGCGCAGTACCGCTGGAAGCGATGAACTGCTTGAGTGCATCGGCGAGGTTCTCGTTGACCTCGTCAACCTTCACGCCGTCATGCTCCAGGCGCAGCGCCATATCCCAGGCACGCACACCCGAAACCATCTGCACGCCGGTCTTCTTCAAGCTGTCGAAGTCAACATCCCACAGCCACGACACGTCACGACCGTCAGCGTACTGGTCGTTAATCGTAATCATGGTGGCGTAGTCGTCAGCGTTTGCGCTCGCCAGGGACAAGCGGAAACCGCTCGGGTTCTTCACCAGCAGCAGCTGCAGCGGGCGACCGTTCACGTTCAGGGTCTCACCGCGACCGAAGGCGGGGGTAATCTTCGCCAGCTCCGCGATGAGCTTATCTTCGTTGAGCTTCTCGCCCATGACGGCGCGGGTCAGCGCCATAGCGCCAGCCGCGTTGAAGATGTTGTAAATGCCGTAGAGGTTGATCTCGCCGACTCGCTCCACACCCGCCAGATCGAAGGTTGCGGAGGTGCCGGAGAACGCGGTCAGGGTGACATCAGCCTCGGGCAGGGTTGCCTTCGCGACGGTGCCGCCGCGCATCTCATCGTCCGAGGGGAAGTACGAGCGCAGGGACTCATCCAGGCCGTAGTACTTGACGGTCGCGCCAGGCTGCACGTTCTCAGCGAGGGAGCGGATGCGCGGGTCCTCACGGTTGAGCACCACGGTACCGGTCGTTGCGGAGGCGACAGTCGCCAACATGCGGCGGGTCGTGTCAATCTCACCGAAGCGGTCCAGCTGGTCACGCAGAACGTTCAGCAGCAGAGCGTAGTCGGGCTTGACGGCCTTCACGAAGTGCACGGCGTGCGCCTCATCCAGCTCAAGCACAGCAATATCAGCATCAAGCTTGCCGCCGAGGGTCATCTCGCCCAGCAGTGCCGCGGCGACACCGCGCACAAAGTTCGAACCGGTGCGGTTAGTGAAAACCTTCAGACCCTGAGCTTCAAGCAGCTGCACAGCCATCTTCGTGGTGGTGGTCTTACCGTTCGTACCGGAGACAACAACCACACCGTAGGGCAGCTTCGCGAGCTCTTCAGCAACGAAGTCGGGGTGCAATTTTTCCATGACAAGGCCGGGGAAGGCGGAGCCGCCGCCGCGAAGCTTAGTCGCGGCGCGTACGCCCTGGCCGAGAAGACGAATGAGGGGTTTGGACATGCTTACCATTTTAGTACACCCACGCCAGCGGCTGAATGGTCCGCCGGGCTCGTTCGCTCATGCCGGACGGGGCGGGGTTACTGGGGGTTTGGTGTGGGCGTTTGGTGTGGGGCTCCGGCTAGGGAGAAGCGCCGCGGGTATTAGAAGCGCGAGCCCGCTTAGAACAGAGAACCCTGCACCCTCACTCGTGTGAACTCCTGCGCCGGCTCCACCAGCACGTTCCGCCACGCGGCAGTATTCACCAGGAACGCCGCATCAGCATCGCCGGTGTGGGCGCTCAAAAACTGACCCGCCGCACCCGTGCAAAAGAAACCAGCAGCCCCGTCCTCGGTACCGGAATCGCACGGTGCCAGCGGTTCGGGCGATTGCGCGCGCAGAGCCGCATACGGGCGGTTCATGGCAAGCGACGGAATCCACGGCTCATCCAGGGCGGTGAGCGGCACCTCCGGGTCGGTGAGCGGCACCTCCGGGTCGGTACGTGCTAGTTCGGCGAGCGCTTCGCGGGCGCGGGCGACCGCCTCCTGGTGGGCAGTGCGAAGCAGCGCGCCGGGCAGCGGGTTCGTCCAGGCACGGTACTTGCTCGCCATCTGCTTGACCTGCGGAATCTTCGCGAGAGCGGTCACGGCATCCTCGGCGCGGCGAATGGCAAGGCCGTCGGGTGCAAGCGCAATGTAGGTGGCGGTGGCGACCGCTTGCTCATCCAGGCGGCGCGGGGTCGAATGCAGTGAGCTGGTGCCGACCTTGTGCGTACCGTCCGGGAAGGTCGCGATGTAGAGGCGATGCTCCAGCATGGCGTAGGCGCGCATGGATTCGGTGAGCGTTCCGGGGTACAGGTGCGCGCTGTGCAGGGCGGTAAATTCGTCGCGGGCGGTGCAGCGCGGGCACTGCTGGCCACGCTGGATGCGGGTGCCTTCGGGGCAGGGTACACGGCGGATTCCGGCGGATTCGGGGGCGGCGTCATTGCTCGTGCCGGTGGTGTAGCCGGCGCAGTAGCGGTAGAGTTCCCCCGCGCTATCGCGCGGAATGCGCAACCCCAGGTAGGCGCCGGGGGTCAACGGAATCTGGATGCGAACCCCGCTCGGAACGCCAGGCTGCGCGAGGCTTCCTTCCTGGTTAGGGGTGCTCTTCCCCGCCGCTTGAGATGCCCGGCTATGAGTTCCTTCCGCGACCCCTCCGGGCACGACCGGTTCCACCTCAATGAGCGGGCGGCGGTTGGACCAGCGGATCTGCCTCCAGATGAGCAGCTGCGGCGCGCCTGCTGAATCCCCGACAGCGGCATTATTACCGGCGGCGGGCGCAGCAGCAAACTCATCAAAAGCAGTCTCAAGCAGGTTGGGGTAGTCCATAGTATTCCACTCTAGCGGGTCTGGTACATCTAGTGCTGGCAAATCTAGCGGGTCTGGCGGGTTCGTGGCACGACCGGCGGGCTCACCCTAGACGTTCCGCACATTCCCGGCGCGCTCGCCCCCACACGCATCTGCCACGCGCATCCGCAGAACACAAAAAGAGGCCAGCGTCCTTCACGCTGATCCGCACCCCTCGCAGTGTTGCCGTGCGTTCACGCACGACGGGGTGGGTTCTCAGCTGAGGCGCTGACCTCTGTGGTTGAGGCAGGGCGCTTACCCTGCCAAGCCCGAAAGCGATCGGTGACCGCTATTTTTCGGTGAGCTATGCGGTGTTCATGGAAGCCGGAAGCTTCCCCGCAGCGTCGCTGCATTTAAAACTTTGCCATATCCAATGGACATAACATCATTCAAATACGCATCGACTGCCCAATCTGCGCATTTATGACGCAGAATTTCTGTGCACTAGCTGGCAAATTGAAGCAATTAGTGCAAAATTTCAAAATCACCAAGCCGCTCAGCCGGACTATCTGACGGATGAGCCACGCCATCTAGCTGAGGCGGGCAAACCCCTCCGCGATGGCCACACGCATATCGTCCAGCGTGCGGGACATGGTCTTGGTGTGAGCGATAATCGGCAGGAAGTTCGTATCCCCACTCCAGCGCGGCAGAATATGCTGATGCAGGTGATCAGCAATGCCCGCGCCGCCAACCTTGCCCTGGTTAATACCGATATTGAAGCCGTCATTATGCGACACCTCGCGCAGAACCTTCATGGCGAGCTGGGTCAGCTGCGCAATCTCCATGGTTTCTGCCTCGGTCGCATCATCGTAGAACGGGATGTGGCGGTACGGGCAGACCAGCAGGTGCCCGGGGTTGTACGGGTAGAGGTTGAGAATCACGAAGGCATGCTCGCCGCGGTGCACAATCAGCGACTCCTCGTCACTGCGGCTGGGCGCGGTGCAGAAGGGGCAGGTCTTCTCGGTGTAGTCCTTCTGGCCGCCACTCACGTAGGCGGTGCGGTGAGGGGTCCACAGGCGCTGGAACTGGTCCGGTGCGCCGGGCAGCTCGAAGGAATCCTGCACCGAGGCTGCGGTGCCGTGCTCGGGGGTCGTGTTCTCGCTCATAGTCCCATTCTATAGCCCGCACGCGGCAACGGGAACGCCCCGTCCGTCATGCGTGCCAGATATGAGATAACTCCCCCGGCGGCGCGCTTAGCTGTGCTGCTTTTCCAGGTGAATGATGCGGGTGGCACCCTCAAAGGTCATGGGGAAGCTCAGCACGCCGTCCTCCATGACGAATTCCTTGGTTTCCTTATCGGAAGCGTACGGTGCGCGGCTCAGCTTCGCGCGGTCCACGTGCGAAATGTAGCTGAAGTTGCCGGTCTTCGCCTCGAAAGTGCCAACCCAGAAGGGGGTTGCCAGCTCTTCGTGGTTCAGGTGGTAGGTGACCTCGATAATGCCGTCGTGAATAACGGCGTCCATGTAGTTCTCGAGGTTGGTGGAGTCCTGCTGAACCCAGGTGCCGTCCATGATTTTCTGCGAGCGCGCAACGGCTGCAGAGGAAGGCATGGGCGCCGCGGTGTATGCGGCAGACTCCTGGTTGCTCGTGTTGCCCGGCGCGGGGGTCTCGGTGGGCTGGGTCGCGGTCGGGTGAATCGACGGGTCCTGCGAGGCAATAACCGCCGCTTTAATTCCGGTGCTGTCGTCGCCGGGGGCGGGAACGGCGCTGGGCTCGACGGTTTCAAAAGCTGCGGAGTCAACAACCGCACTTGCGGAGGCGTTATTCGGTGCGGATGCGCACGCGGTGAGAGAGAGCGCGCCGATGAGTAGAGCGAGCGCGCCCAGAGTGGACTTAGGTGCCACGAAAGTGTCCTAACAGAGTATGTGTTTGAGTGAGTTTGTGAGTTGAGTGGTGCCTCCCCGTGAGTGAGGTGGGGATACGACGACACCCCCGTAGCGCATTGAGGCTACAGGGCGTTCGATAACCGGCACGGTAGATAGTTTATAGGCTCTGGCTAGGAGTTTCACCAGTGGCGGCCATTTTTAAAAGATAGTTTGGTCACATTAGATCTTAAGTTGAGGGGTTTTTCGCGCACACGAGCCCCAATTTGCACTCTCCACGGGCTAATTTTGCCTCGACAAGGCGAAATATCCCGCACGGTGGCGTGGGCGGCAATTTTCTTGCCTTCGTCTTGCCTTCGCGTGGGCTCGGCACCCAAACCCACCGCTTCAATAAGTATGCGGTGTGGGTTTGAGCGCCAAGCCTCAACTGAACTGTTATATCTGCGCTGCTATCTGCGCTACCGCAACCGAGCCGCTACAGCCCGGTTACTGTCCGCAGGGTATTTGCGAGCGGACTACTGCTTGCGGGAACGTAGCGAGAACTTCTCACGAATAATCGTGAACGTCTGGCGGGTCTCCTCCAGCAGGGCGACCGGCTCCTGCTCGCGCACCGCAACCTCATGAGATGCCGAGGAGTCGGCAGGTTCACCAGCCCGCGCGGCGCCGGGCGCGGTGTTCGGGGTAGCCTCCGCAGAAGCTGCCGCAGCAGCACCCGGAGCGCCAGGAGTACCAGGGGCAGTAAAGCCCGCGGCGGCGCTGAAACCGGCGCGGCGTGCCGCCTCCGCATCCGAAGGAACCGGGTGCACACCGTCTTCATCCACGACCTCACGCAACGTGTAGTCGCGGGCTTCACGGCGCGCATACTCACGAGCCAGCAGGGCACGCAACTCAGAAATCTCCTGGCGAAGATCGTCCACGTCAGCCTTGGTTGCGGGGTACTCCTGCTCCTCCCTGCCACCAAACTTTTCGATAATCCAGCTGGCGAGCGCACCGGTAGCAACCGCGACCAAGCCCCCGCCGTACAGCATGACGATCACGGCGATGACCCTGCCGATACCGGTGACCGGGTAAACGTCTCCGTAGCCGACCGTGGCGAGGGTCGTGAACATCCACCAGTAGGCGGTGGGCAGGTCACGAATCATCGCGCCCGGCTCGGAGGACTCCACCGAATAGATCGACAGGGCAAACATGATGATGAAGATCGCGGTGTATCCGAAGAGCTTCACCGCCAGCTCTGAGAGCCTCTTATATTGGCGGTTGGCGGTCATATAAATCATGGCGAGGAAGCTGACAATACGCCACGCCGGCAGCAGCACAATCGCCAGGTTCATCAGGTTATGCGTGATGAAGTAGAGTCGCCGTGGCGCCAGGTACAGGCGAATACAGTAGTCGGCGGCGAAGAGGCCCCACAGAATCATCTGAATGATGTTGAGGTACCCGTCGTACGGCTCCTGAATGCGCGTACTCATGATGGGCACGGCAAACGCGAGCAAGTACAGCACGGACGCCACGAACATGGGCCGGGAGGAACGCTCCTCCCACGCGGCCAGGTTCTTCTCGCCGCGGTACTTGCTGAGCGTGCGGAACAGGCGGGTGCGCGGGGCGCGACGCGGCGGGTCCGTGACGGTGCGGGTGACCGTGCGGATAGTCGTGGTGTGCGTTTCAGGTTCGCCTACGTCAATAATCTCGGCGGCGCCATCAGGGTCACCCTGGGTGCCTGCCTTCTGGGTGCCAGCTTTCTGGTCGCCCTTGCCGTGCGGGTGATGCGTGGTGCGGGTGATGCGGCGCTCCTCGCGGTGCGTACCGTCCGGCGCATCGGTGGTGGCGTATTCTTCGACGACTTCTTCGTAGTCGTCGTCGGGGTTCAGGTCGGTGGAGTAGACGGAGTGGGTGCTGTCCAGGCGGGCGCTATCAATCTGCACGGCATCAACCTGTACTGCCTCCATGCCGGGGGCGGTAGCCTCTGCGGGGCTACTTGCTGCAGCACTAGTTTTGGCGGCACTGGATTCTGCCGGTGCCGGTCACAGTGGCGGCTTCAGATGCGGTAGTTTCAGATGCAACAGTTTCAGGGCGCGCAGACGCACCCACCGGGCTGTTCCCCGGAATATTGCCCGAGGTATTCCCCGAGGTATTGGGTGCTGTGCCGTTCTTTACCGTGTTATCTGTCTGGTTCTGTTCTGCCTTATCCATAGTGTGAATGATACTCCACGCCGTTGCGTTTGCGTTTCTATTTCGTTGCACTGTGACCTTGTGCTGTGACCTTTGGGCGGCGGTCTTTACACCGCGGTTTTGTGCACGATACTGTGTCGAAATCGGGCGGCGGTTCGGTTGCGGTGGAGAACCGTTCGGGTGCGAAGATGACGGTGTATTGTGCGGGTGTGGATCGTAAGGAGCGTAGTGTGCCTGCGGGTGGCCGCGTGTTTGTGGAGGATTTGGGGGTGCGTGCTTCGGCGGGTTCTCCCCTATTTTGTGGTGTGGTGACTTCTGATAGTACTGCTAGCTGGAATGTTACGGCCCTCGGCGGGCGTGCCTAAGAGCAGCTGCGGCGCTAATAAAGCCTGCACAAGGGAAAACAGGCACCTCTGGTAACGATTATCTTTTGTATTAGAGGTATATTAAGAACGGACTACCCGCCGTTATTAACCAGCCGTTATCAATCAATGGAGATACACCGATGACCGCTCAGTCGCCTGATACCACTGAGGTTGAACTTCCCAAGTTCTACGAATTCATTCCCAGCATTCTTGCTTACCTATCTGACGGCAACTCCCGCACCAATAAAGAGATTTATAGCGCTGTAGCAGAGCGCTACCCGCTTTCTGACGAGCAGCTACTACCCTACCTGCCGAACGGCAAGCGTCCCGTCTATGTGGACCGCATTAGTTGGGGCTTGACCTATCTCAAGATGTTCGGTGCGGTTGATTCCCCTCGCCGCGGTCAGCAGGTTATTTCTGACGAAGGCTTGAAGCTGATTGAGGCTCATCCTGGGGGCATCCCCGATGATGTCGTCGCGCATATCGTTCGTTCCGCCCGCAGCACGCGTGAGCGTTCCCAGTCTGATAGTTCCGAGCAGGACCCGCAGGAAACCCCGAAGACCGCTACCAAGACTGTTGCCGTCACGACTGCACCCTCTGAGGTGTCTGATAGCACCCCGCAGGAACTCATTGATGAAAGCATCACTCAGATTGAGTCCGCGCTGACGCACGATATTTTGGAACGCGTCCGCGCAATGTCTCCGACTGCTTTTGAGCATCTGGTGGTGGATGTTCTGTTGGCGATGGGCTACGGCGGCCCGGCAGGACGCGGCACCGTTACTCCGGCTTCCAATGACGGCGGCGTGGACGGAATCATTGACCAGGATGCGTTGGGTCTTTCAAAGATTTATGTCCAGGCTAAGCGTTACGCCAAGGACAATGTGGTGGGACGCCCTGCCCTTCAGAGCTTTGTGGGCGCACTGCATGGCAAGGCAACGCAGGGAGTGTTCATCACGTCGAGCTCCTATACGTCTGACGCACGCGGCTATGCGGAGGAACTTGGTGGCGGAGTTTCCCTCGTTCTGATTGATGGTGAGCACCTGGCGCGCCTCATGATTAAGTACGGTGTTGGCGTACAGGTGGCACGCACGTACACCATCATGAAGCTTGATGAGGACTTCTTCGACGAAGCCTAAACGTTACACAAGCGTGGGGTGGAAAGCATGTAGCTTTCTGCCCCACGCTTTCTTTTGGGTTAGCCGCCTTTTGGGTTAGCCGCTGGAATGTTACAACCCTCGGCAGCCGCGCCTAAGAGCAACCGCGGCGTTCAGAGTGTGGTGGGTGCGCCTCCGCAGGCCCGGGCGGATTCCCCCGGAAAGCCAGCAAATACGCGGCAAACCACCGCATCAGCACGGTGTATAACCCACCCCCTTTATGGTGACAAGTAGTCGCCAAGCTTAGCCATAGCTAAGCGGAAAAGACGGTGTTCAAGAGCACATACTGAAAGGTAAGACAGTCTCACTAAGGAGATTCATCATGACCACCGTTGTGTCAAACACTTCCAAAGCACTCAAGTCCCCCTACGAGGACACCCTCAAGCGTCTACTCTCCGATGCGCGCGCAGAAGCCGTCGAATCCAGCGTCTCCGAACTCGAGCGCCTGGCAATCTCCCACGACGCATCCCACTACCTGCTCGTGCCCGCCGGCCTGGTCCGCCCCGACTCCGCCGAAGACGTCGCCAACATCTTCCGCGCAGCCGGCGACCTCGGTCTGCCGCTGACCTTCCGCTCCGGCGGCACCTCCCTCTCCGGCCAGTCCAGCGGCGACGGCCTCATGGTCGACACCCGCCGCCACTTCAAGAAAATTGAGGTCCTTGAAGACGGCAAGAAGGTGCGCGTGCAGCCCGGCGCGACCATCATGATGGTCAACAACTACCTGGCACCCTACGGCTACAAGCTCGGCCCCGACCCGGCATCTTGGTCCGCCTGCACCATCGGTGGCGTGGTCGCGAACAACTCCTCCGGCATGTCTTCGGGCACCGCCTACAACACGTACAACACCCTGGACTCCATGGTGTTCGTGCTGCCCAGCGGCACCATCATTGACACCGCAGAACCGGACGCCGACCAGAAGCTGCGCTCCCTCGAACCTGAACTTCACGAGGGCCTGCTGCGCCTGCGTAAGCGCGTCACCGAGAACCCCGAATCCATGGCGAAGATTCGCCAGCAGTACTCCATGAAGAACACCATGGGTTACGGCCTGAACTCCCTGGTCGACTTTGAGACCCCCGTCGACATTCTGCAGCACCTGCTGATTGGTTCGGAAGGTACCCTCGGTTTTGTTGCTTCGGCAACCTACCGCACCCGCCCGATTCTGAAGAACATTTCCACCGGCCTGCTCGTGTTCGACAACCTGATTGATGCTGCACGCTCCGTGCCCGAACTGGTTGCTAACAAGCTCGCTACCGTCGAGCTGATGGACGCCACCAGTATTCGTGTGGCTCAGCGTACCGGCCAGGCTGCGGAGGCGCTCGCCGCCATTGACGTGAAGGACCACGCCGCCCTGCTGGTTGAGTTCCAGGGCAACTCCGAGCAGGAGCTGAACGACCTGGCTGCCGCCGCAGCCCCCATGTTTAAGAGCCTGCCCGTGGCTTCGCCGGTGTCGATGACCAGCAAGCTGTCTGAGCGTAACGCCCTGTGGGCAGCACGTCGCGGCCTGTACACCACCGTGGCGGGTAACCGCCGCTCCGGCACGCACGCCCTGCTTGAAGACGTGGTCGTGCCCGTCGAGGTTCTGGGCAACACCTGTAGCGACCTGACCAAGCTGTTCGACGCGCACGGCTACCAGGACTCCGTGATCTTCGGTCACGCGAAGGACGGCAACATCCACTTCATGCTGAACGAGCAGTTCCGCGACCCGAAGCAGCTGGACCGCTACCGCGAGTTCACCGAAGAAATGGTTCAGCTGATTCTCGGTAACGAGGGCTCACTGAAGGCTGAGCACGGTACCGGTCGTATTATGGCGCCGTTCGTGAGCCGCCAGTTCGGTGACGAGCTCTTCGACGTGATGCGCCAGATTAAGCGCCTCATTGACCCGAAGGGCTTCATGAACCCCGGCGTGCTGATTACCGAGCCGGACACCGACTACGTGACCGACCTGAAGGTCGCCGAAACCGTCGAGGAAGAAGTCGACCGCTGTGTGGAGTGCGGCTACTGCGAGCCGGTCTGCCCCTCCCGCAACCTGACGTTGACCCCGCGCCAGCGCATCGTGATGCGCCGTGAAATTGCCGCCGCCGAGCTGAACGGCGACCACGAGCTCGCCGAGCGCCTGCGTAAGGAGTACGAGTACTACGGCATTGAGACCTGTGCTGTGGACGGCATGTGCCAGACCCGCTGCCCCGTGAACATCAACACCGGTGACCTGATTCGCCGCCTGCGTTCTGAGAACCAGGACAAGCTGGCCGCTACCGGCTGGAAGATCGCCGCACAGCAGTGGGGCATCATGGATAAGGTCGCCGGTAAGTCCCTGACTGTGGCTAAGAAGCTGCCGTTCCCCGTGGTGCACGGCACCACCAACATTGCCCGCAAGGTCATGGGTGACGACATGGTTCCTTCCTACAAGAAGGACCTGCCGGTTGGTGGCCCGGCACGTAAGCCGCATAAGGACGCAACCGCTGAGATTGTGTTCTTCCCCGCCTGCGTGAACTCCATGTTCGGCGGCGTGGACGGCGACGGCAAGCACGACCCGATCAACGCAACCCAGGCGTTCATCCGCCTGTGCGAGCGTGCCGGCGTGAAGTACCGCATCCCGGACAACATTGGTGAGATGTGCTGTGCTACCCCGTGGAAGTCGAAGGGCTTCACCGACGGCTACTCGATTATGAGTGACCGTGTGCTGAAGTCCCTGTGGGAGGCTACTGACGGTGGCCGCCTGCCGGTCGTGTGTGACGCTTCGTCCTGTACTGAGGGCCTTGAGGTGATGCGCGAAAAGGTTATTAAGGCGCTTGAGCACAAGATCGTGAACGGCCTGAAGCCGGGCGAGCCGGACTTCTCGCGTCTGCGCATGTACGATGCGGTGCAGTTCGCCGCCGACAACATGCTGGACAAGCTGAGCGTGTCCGCTCCCCTGCCGTCGATTGCGTTGCACCCGACCTGCTCCATGACTCACCTGGGTACTCAGCCTGCGTTTGAGAAGATTGCGAACGCGATGAGTGACGACGTGTACGTGCCGAAGCACTGGGGTTGCTGTGGTTACGCGGGTGACCGGGGTATGCTGCACCCCGAGCTGACGGCGAGCGCTACGGAGGCGGAGGCTGCGGAGCTGAGCGAGCAGAAGCAGTTCGCCGCATATATTTCGGCTAACCGCACCTGTGAGCAGGGTATGACGGAGGCGACCGGCCACACCTACCAGAACGTGCTGCAGCTGCTGGAACGCACCACCCGCTAAAAGGCTGAGCGCATAGCGGCATAAAGAAGGGACCCGGCGGGCTATCTGATGGATAGTCCGCCGGGTCCATTCTCTGATATACATGAACTCGTCAAAACGGTATCATTATTACCAGTCAACAGCTTTTTATTGAGACAGGAGAGAATCTATGAGGTCGTTACAACTTCAGACTACCTTAGAAAATGGAGATATAACCGGTCGCGTTACATATCTTTTTCTTCACCACAACATCACCATTCATAAATTCCCACGCTCTCTTATAGAGAAAATGAATGAAAAACAAAAAGCGAATTATCAACATGCCGGTATTTATCTTTTAACGAGCTCACATCCTCAAGAATCATCCATATATGTTGGTCAAGCGTTAAATCGTGCGAATGGCAACGGAATAATGGGTAGAATCTCTGAGCATCTCAGTAAAAAGAAATTTTGGGATACTGCTTTCCTCATCAGCGACAAGAATCATTCTTGGGGAGCAACAGAGCTCAATTACTTAGAGCATACTCTTTACAACAAAGCAAAAGAAGCCGGTCGTTACCTGGTAAAAAATCATGTAGTACCCCCTCTGGGAAACGTTAACCAGGAATATGATAGTCTCAATCGTCCACTTATTGATGAAATCCTCCTAATATTGCGCGCAAGTGGTCACCGTATGTTTGAACCTATCGAACATTCTGCAGAATATGACCAGGAACGAGAGAAAACGTCCCATGTCCCTACACCTGCTGAGGTAGTGACGAGTATTCAGGCCACTAGGGCTGTCCTTACTGCTTCGCAGAAACCTACTCAGCTCCCTGCAGCTTTGGCTGATGCAGTATTCCGCATTAAGCGCAAGGAGTTGAAGCATCCGGCTCGCGCGCGGATTGTCAATATCTCTGGTAATCGTGTGGGCGTTGAGGTATTTGAGGGTGAGCTCCTGCCGGTGCGTGCACCAAAGACGGCCAAGGCGAGCTACCTGAAGGATTTGGAGGATTTGGAAGCTACCCGCGCCGAGCAGGTTGCCGCCGGTCATCTTGAGGGATTGAAAGTCGTAAAGCCGATTGAGTTTACAAGCCAGTCTGCTGCATCCAAGTTTGTGGTCGGCAGGTCATCGAGCGGCAATACTGACTGGGTGCTCGAATCTGACCGAAGCATTTCTTTGGGAGTCTTCCTAAAAAACCTTGAGGCTTCTCAGAGCTAAGTCCCAAGCCGTGTATGAAAGACCCGGCGGATACTACATCTGTAGTACCCGCCGGGTCTTCTACTAGTTTTAGGATTACCCCGCCTAATTGCTCTCACTGTCGAAGAGACGAGCATGAAGCTCCCCGTCAGTCTCCGTCACGATAATGACCGGCTTACCGCCCGCAACCTTGCGGGCACGGTGGAGTACATCAGCCTCATCTTCGCCGGGAGCCACAGGGACAACGTGGCACTCCCCTCCCGCTTTCTGCGCGGCGAGCGCAACAAGTGCCCTGTGTTCCGGGTTTCGGCGAGCAGACAGATTGAAACGACCTGCAATACGAGCCCGTTCCTTCAACACCTCAACGCTTGCCATACCTCTATCCTTTCAAATACGCTTCAACAGCAAAGCCCACTACTTCTTCGTGAACGAACTTTGCTCCCCGAAAAACCCGGCAGGCTATCTTATGTGATAGTCTGCCGGGTCCCTTCTGTCAGTTGCAGCACCTATTTTCGACTATTAAATAGTCCAATAGTCAATACTGCTATTGAGATGCCGTAGAGAATTCCAAGCACTAGGTCGCTGACATTTGACACTACGTTCAAGATAATTGCCAGGATCAAGAACAGCATCCCAACAGGAACATACTTATTCGACTTCATACGCTCGTGCTCCCTCAATAATCAACAGCGATACGCCATTTCAGGGCTATATTAAATATCTACAGTATACATAATATTGATCTATCGAGAAAATCGCCAAAATTGAGAGGAATCTGACGGTTGTTTCGTACTACATCTTTTCATTGTGTTTTATTATCAATTTTACGAGTCACTACCCCCATTATCCAGTGAACAAATATCAAATTTAGAAACATTAAAATTACACACAGAATGGATGCTGCAACTATACTTTCAAAAGTAAGCCCCAAATATTCAACGGAACTATATACTAAATAAACACTACCCGGAAAAAGTACAATGCTTGAAATTAGCGACGGAATATACCTCCTTACTACGATGCTTTGCGCTATATGAATTAATAAATGTATCAAGAATGCGATAAACACACCTGTCCACACTATATACACTTTCCATATTGTAGCCACATAAGTCACTACAATACATATCACATATTCTTCAAGAACCGCAACCGCAAACCCTTCAGTACTGAAGTTTCTATACAATTTTCGAAGGATGCTATATTTTTCTATTAGGTCAAGATTTTTTTCAAACCATACCCTGAAACCTACTATCTCCTCCATCTCATGGACCATAAAAATAACAGGAAACAACCACAGATTTACTTCCACTTTCACCTTCCAAATATCTAGATTTAATTACATAGACCAAATAATTCCTTGCCGTTATTATTTTTCAAATATAATCATCATTTCAATTATAAGACCGTGGTGAAAAATTTTAGACTGGAACACTCCTCTTTTTAGAATACACAAAGAAACCACCCCCTCCGTAGCTTGTCGCCGCAAAGGGGGTGGTTTCTATATATAGGCTCGGTGCAAGTCCGCCGGCTTAGCTAACCACGGTCAACCGCAGTCAGCATCGCCGGCGAACCCGCATCCTAACCGCTACTACTCAGCAGCCTCCGTGCTGGGCTTGGGGTCTTCGTTCACGCGGTTGCGGATATGCTCCACAATACGTGCCACAGCCTCATCCACGGGCACACCGTTCTCCTGCTTGTTGCCGCGGAAACGGAACGAAACAGCGCCGTGCTCCGCATCCTCACCGCCAGCAATCAGAATAAACGGAACCTTCTCAGTAGACGCGGTACGAATCTTCTTCGTGAAGCGATCCGAACCGTAATCCACCTCAACACGCACGCCGTGCGCACGCAGCTTGTCCGCGATCTCGGTCATGTAGTCGTTGAACGCCTCAGCAACCGGCACACCAATGACCTGGACCGGCGAGAGCCATGCCGGGAACGCACCCGCATAGTGCTCAGTCAGCACACCCAAGAAGCGCTCAATCGAGCCGAACTTCGCCGAGTGAATCATGACCGGCTCCTGCACGGTACCGTCCGCAGCCTGGTACTCCAGACCGAAACGGCTCGGCTGGTTGAAATCGTACTGCACGGTCGACATCTGCCAGGTACGGCCAATCGCGTCCTTCGCCTGAACCGAAATCTTCGGGCCGTAGAACGCAGCACCACCCGGATCGGGTACGAGCTCCAGGCCGGTCTCCTTCGCAACCTGCTCCAGAACCGCGGTAGCCGCCTCCCACTGCTCATCAGTACCGATGAACTTATCCTTCTTATCGCCCTCGGTGTCGCGGGTGGACAGCTCAAGGTAGAAGTCGGTCATGCCGAAGTCCTCAAGCAGGCTCAGCATGAACTTCAGCAGGTGACGTACCTCGTCCGGTGCCTGCTCCTTCGTCACATACGAGTGCGAGTCGTCCTGGGTAATCATGCGCACGCGGGTCAGGCCCTGCAGCACGCCGGACTTCTCGTCACGGTACACGGTGCCGAACTCGAAGAAACGCAGCGGCAGCTCACGGTACGAACGGCCACGAGAACGGTAAATCTCGTTGTGCATCGGGCAGTTCATGGCCTTCAGGCGGTAATGACCGTTGTCCAGCTCCATGGGCGGGAACATGCCGTCCGCATAGTACGGAAGGTGACCGGAAGTGTAGAACAGGTCTTCCTTCGAAATGTGCGGGGTGCTGACGTACTGGAAACCCTCCTGAATGTGGCGGGTACGCACGTAGTCTTCCATCTCGCGCTTAATCACGCCACCCTTGGGGTGGATTACCGGCAGGCCGGGACCAATGGTCTTCGGGAAGGAGAACAGGTCCAGCTCACGGCCCAGGCGGCGGTGGTCGCGGCGCTCCGCCTCAGCGATGCGCTCCTTGTACGCCACCAGCTCGTCCTTGCTCGGCCAAGCGGTACCGTAAATACGCTGCAGCATGGGGTTCTTCTCAGAACCGCGCCAGTACGCGCCACCGGCACGCATCAGGGCGTAACCGTTAGCGATCAGCTTGGTGTTTGGCCGGTGCGGGCCGCGGCAGAGGTCCTTCCAGACGGTCTCGCCGGTCTTCGGGTGCACGTTGTCGTAAATGGTGATTTCACCCTCGCCGACCTCCACGGATGCGCCCTCGGCAGCATCCGCACCAGAACCGGGGCCCTGGGTCAGGGAGAGCAGCTCCAGCTTGTACGGCTCGTTCGCCATCTCGGCGACAGCCTCGTCGTGGGTGACCACGCGGCGGCGGAAAAGCTGACCGGACTTGATGATCTTCATCATCGACTTCTCGATCTTCTTCAGATCTTCCGGGGTGAAGGGCTCAGCCACATCAAAGTCAAAGTAGAAGCCGTCCGTAATGTACGGGCCAATGCCCAGCTTGGCGTCCTTGCGGTACTCCTGCACCGCCTGCGCCATCACGTGCGCGGCAGAGTGGCGCAGCACGTTCAGGCCGTCCGGCTCATGAATGAAAACCGGCTCAACGGAATCGCCAGCAGACAGCTCGTGGGAGAGATCAACCAGCACGCCGTTCACGCGTGCCACAACGATCTTCGGGTCGTCAGCGAACAGCTCAGCGGCAGTCTTCGCGGTAACCTCGCGCTCCTCACCGGAAACGCTAATAACAATTGCTGAAGAATCAGCGGCAGACATAAGTCTCCTTAACTCAGGCGCTCGCGGCCACCCGGGGGGGCGCCGGGGGGCCCACTCGAGCTGCACA
>OBWU01000220.1_pt1 | contig 17431 bp, 13 predicted proteins | sample 1476551 | NCBI WGS metagenome assembly OBWU01 (sample SAMEA2580135, study PRJEB22360) | human gut metagenome | biome: human gut; feature: human-associated habitat; material: faeces | place: Denmark | collected 2008/2010
TCGAGTTTGCGGGGCCCCGGGGGGCCCGGGGGAAGACACCCCCCGCCGCAACGCGACGCTGCACCAGAGCCGGTAGCTTCAGCAGACGAATCGTGTTTGAAATCTGGGGGCGAGAACGACCGATGCGCTTAGCCAACTGCTCCTGAGTAGTATCAAACTCCTCCATGAGCTGCTGGTATGCCGCCGCCTCTTCAATAGGGTTCAGCTGGCTGCGGTGCAGGTTCTCCAGCAGGGCATCACGGAGCAGGTCGCCGTCTTCAGTCTCACGAACAATCGCGGGGATAGTGGTCAGACCAGCCGCCTGGGTTGCACGCCAGCGGCGCTCACCCATAACCAGCTCATACTTTTCGGCACCGTTTTCACGCGAGGGACGCACAACGATCGGCTGCAGAACGCCAATCTCACGCACCGAGTGGATGAGCTCCTCCATGTCCTGCTCATCAAAATCGGTTCGGGGCTGCTTGCGGTTCGGGTGAATATCGCGAACATTCAGCTCGGCAAACTGGGCACCGGGAACCGGAACCAGACCGCTCTGTTCTTCGGAAGCAGACTGCGGGGTGGAGATATCTTCACCAAAGAAGAAGTCCACCGGGCGGCGAGTCAGGGTGGTGTTACGCAGAGCCGCCCCCATGTCCACGCGGGACTTCTTCTTCAATGTTTCACGTGAAACATCCTGCGAGGAGGCGGGGGTTTCTACCTTTTCCTCCGCTTTCTCGACAGGAGCCGGCTTCTCCTGAGCGGGCGCAGAGTCAGCAGGCTTAGCTTCTACAGCCTCGGTCTTAGTGCTCTTGCGGTGCTTCTCCGGCTTGGCCTCGTGAGCCATTTCGAAGAGACCGTCAGTCATCGGCTCTTCAATCGGAGCAGTTACCTTCTTGGGTGCAGTCTTTGCTGCAGCAGTATTTTCGGATGCCTTCGCCTCAGCATTACCAGAATTCTTCGTACTCTGAGGGATCAGTGCCCCCAGGCCACGACCCAAGCCGCGTCGCTTTTCAGCCATCGTTACTCCTTAGGACTCCCGGACGAGCCCGCTCATTTTTCTTCTTCATCTAGTGTAAACGAAATAAGCACTCGAGAGCAGGAGCAGAAATTGTGCGGCACACAATCCGCATTATTTTTAAAAATTAATGCGATAAGGATGTTTTTGAAGATTTTACCTAGAAAATACCGCACACAATGAGCCCTTTTGAATCATCGAAAGACAATTCAAAAGGGCTCATTCAAAAGATTTAGATTATGCAGATCGGCGTGAGAGTTCCTGTGCCGCCTCGCGGTAGGCGCGAGCGCCGGTCGACGACGAGTCGTAGGTGATGACAGTCTGCTGATAACTGGGTGCCTCAGAGATACGCACGGAGCGGGGAATCTTCACGCTGAGGGTCTCCTCCGGGAAGTGCTCACGCACTTCCTCCGCTACCTGGAACGCCAGGTTGGTGCGGGCATCGTACATGGTCAGCAGAATCGTGCTAATGCGCAGCTTGGAGTTCAGGTGCTTCTGAATCATCTGAATATTCTTCAGTAGCTGACTCAGGCCTTCCAGAGCGTAGTACTCGCACTGAATCGGAATCAGAATTTCTTCTGCCGCGACGAAGGCGTTGACGGTCAGCAGGCCGAGGCTCGGCGGGCAGTCGATAAAAACGTAATCCAGGCGTTCCATGCCCTGCTTCTCGCGCCACTCGGTGTAATCCATCAGGGCGTTCTTGAGGCGAGTCTCACGTGCCACCAGGGAGACCAGTTCAATCTCCGCGCCCGCAAGGTCGATATTGGCGGGGGCGCAGAACAGGCCGGGCATGTCGGGGCATTCCTGAACGATTTCAGAAAGCGGCTTATCTTCAATCAGGACATTGTAGACACTGGGGACATCCACTCCGTGCTCAATACCCAGTGCGGTCGAGGCGTTACCCTGCGGGTCGTTGTCGATGACCAGGACGTTGAGGCCAGCCTCCGCGAGCGCAGCGGCGAGATTCACAGCGGTACTGGTTTTACCCACGCCACCCTTCTGATTCGACACGGTGAAGACACGCGTATGCACAGGCTTGGGGAGCAAATCTGCAACAGATTTCTGAGCTTGAGGAGTCATCGGGTGCCTTCCATATTCCGGGTGGTGTGTCTACGGTGATGCTTCTTCTGGTACCTCGCATGGCGTGATGTTCTGAAATGTTCACGTGCGAGGAGGACCTACTCCCCCACTCCCTTACCGTCGCCCATTCTCCATATGTTTCACGTGAAACATACTTCCCGAGGTGATGGTACCTGCAATGTTTCACGTGAAACATTGCCTCCGCCTCAGAAGCTTTGAAGGGCGTAAGCTCCACGAATAAGCTACTGGGCAATAGCGCAGAAGAGTCTAAGGTTTCAACCCTCTCTTAAGGGTACCCGGCATCAGGTCAATACTCCACGCGAGAGGTCATTCTATGTACTCTGCGGATGCGAACACTCAACGCACCCCGGCAAACCTGCACACAAAAAATGGGCGGTACCGCACAAGCCAGCATATTCACTAGCTCATTGCGGTACCGCCCACTCAGGACAAAGCCTTTAGAGACGAACTCGAACCACCGTCGTCGGCTCCTCCAGCAGGTTGCCACCGGCAGTGAGAATCTCAGTCTCACGCGCACCGTAGCGGTTCAGCTTCTTCTTCGCCTTAGTAATCTCCTCAGCGGCGCTACGGCCCTTCAGAGCCAGCAGCTCGCCGGTGCCACGCAGAATCGGCAGGGTGATGTCCAGCAGGCCCACCAGCGCAGACACAGCACGCGCAGTCACCACATCAGCCTCAACAGTACCCACAGCCTGCTCAGCACGCGAGCGCAGCACGGTCACGTTCTCCAGGCCCAGATCCTCGACAACCTCATTCAGCCAGATGACACGGCGTTCCAGAGGCTCAATCAGAGTCAGCTTCAAATCCGGGCGAGCAATCGCCAAGCATAGACCGGGCAGGCCAGCACCAGAGCCAACATCAGCCACCGAAGTATTCGGAGCAATATACTCCTGCACCACAGCACAGTTCAGCACGTGACGAGCCCACAGGCGCGGCACCTCACGCGGACCAATCAGACCACGCTCAATGCCGGTCGTCGCCAGGTGCTGCACGTAGCGCTCCGCCAGGGGCAGACGCTCACCGAACACAGCCTCCGCGGCGGCGCGCTCACTCTCGCTGAGAGTAACCATCGAAGTCTCCATACTAGGCTCCTACATCGGGAAGAGAAATCACCACGTGACGGCGAGGGCCCTCACCCTCAGATTCGCTGTACAGGCCAGCGGCGGCCACCACATCGTGCACAACCTTACGCTCGTACGGGCTCAGCGGCTTCAGGTGCTCATCACGACCGGTAGCACGCACCTTCTCAATCGCATCAGCGGCAATCTTCTCCAGCTGCTCACGACGCTCAGCACGGTAGCCAGCAATGTCCAGAATCAGGCGGGAACGGGTGCCGTTACCAGCCAGGACGGAGAGGCGCACCAGCTCCTGCAGAGCCTCCAGCACCTCACCGTGGCGGCCAACTAGGTGGCGCAGTTCCTCATTGTCATCGTCGTCATTGAAGACCGAAAGATAGATGCGGTTATTGCGCACCTCAATATCGATATCGCCGTCCATATCGACAATATCGAGAAGCTCCTCGAGGTAATCAGCGGCGATATCGCCTTCTTCCTCGATGTCCTCAAAATCGTCTTCTTCGCCCTCAATGGGCTCCTCTACCAGCTGCTCCTCAACGAGCTGCTCGTCCTCATATTCCATAGCTTCAGTCACAATAATCCTCGGGGTATTCGGAGGGGTGTCCTAGGGGTAAAAAGTATCTCATACACGGCGCCGGGCCCGCGCCACACGTGGCGAGAACCCGGCCCGAATCACGGAAGAAAACTACTTCTTTCCGTTCTGCTTATTGCGTTGCTGCTTCTGGCGCTTCTTACCAACCGGCTGCTGACGCTGACCCGCAGCGGCACGCTCACGAGCCTCCTGCAGATCCTTCTCGTGCTGCTCACGGGTCTTACCAATCGGAGGCAGACCCTTCGCCGCACGGCGAGCGTTCAGCTCACGCTCCGCCTGAGAACCGGGGGTCGGGTTATTGCGGATAACCCACCACTGCTGGCCCAGCGACCAGAGGTTCGACACGGTCCAGTAGTACATAACACCCAGCGGGAAGTTAATACCGGAAACAGCGAAGATGATCGGGAAGATGTACATGATCATCTGCTGCTGACGGAACATCGGAGAGTTCAGAGCCGCCTCCGACATGTTCTTCACGCTCAGCTGCTTCTGAATGTAGAACTGGGTCGCACTCATCAGAACAATCATGATGACCGCCTGAACAACGGTCGCGGTGGTGTCACCAGCACCCGGGTGCAGCATGGTCGCGAACAGCTGCGCACCAAAAATCTGCGAGTCGTTGAACTGGTGCACCAGATCAGCCGGCAGCATGAGCACGCTCTCGTTACTCTGCGCCGCGGTGGGAACGCCCATCAGTACCTGGTACAGACCGAAGAAAATCGGCATCTGAGCCAGAATCGGCAGGCAGGACGCGAAGGGGTTCGTACCGTGCTTACGGTACATTTCCATCTGCTCCTGAGCCATCGCCTGGCGGGAGAGCTGGTCCTTCTTACCCTTGTACTTCTCCTGCAGCTTCGCCATATCGCCCTGCATCGCGGTCATACCGCGCATAGCCTTAATCTGCTTGACGAACAGCGGAATGGTCAGGGTACGCATCACCAGGGTCAGGAAGATAATGCACAGAACCCAAGTCAGGCCGGACGCCGGGTCCATACCCAGCGAAGTGAAAAGAGTGTGGAACAGCCACAGGACCACGGAGACGATCCATTTAAACGGCCAAAGAATCAAATCAAAAATATTCACGCGGGAATACTCCTTAAGGACTCGGCTAAGTCATTGTGTGGGAGGCGCCGCCTACTCAGGGCGGGCGTCACCACCGGTGTGAGGGGTGTAAAGATGGGGGTGGTTGAGCAGAATAATTTTCGGTTCTGCTCCGGGAGCGAAAGTACGCTTCCCCTCCGGGACTGGGTCGATACCTCCGGTCGCCCAGGGAACACACCGCAGAATACGGCGCACCGTCAGGGAAAGCCCGCCCATCGCACCGTGGGTGGTCAGCGCCTCCAGGGCGTAGGCTGAGCAGGTCGGGTAGTAGCGGCACACATCCCCGTAGAGGGGGGACACGACCTTGCGGTAGGCCTTCATGCACGCGATCAGCAGGTTCTGCGGTAGAACGTAGAGTGCCTGCAGGAAAGTTTCCGGCCGCACGAATTCGTTAGGCGCTAGTGCCAGTAGCTCATCGGGGCCCAGAGTCTCGGCAGATGCGCTATAGGTGCCACTGTGATGCGCGTGGAAGCGTTCTTCGCAGCGGTCACGCTGGGAACGACTCACGGCTTCTCCTTGCTCTGAGGCAGGTCAAGCTTAGCGAAAGCAGCCTCGAGTGCCGATTCGTAGTCGCGGCGCAGCTGATCCCAGCTGGCGCTCGCGGAGGCGGGAAGCGCTCGCACAGCAATGGCGTAGCCTTCCGGATGCGCGGCGCAGGTGAGCGCGGCAAGTTCACGCAACCGGCGCTTGACCAGATTGCGTGTGACTGCGTTGCCCACCGCCTTCGACACAATGAAACCTACCTGGGTTGTTTTTCCAGGATTTTTCGCCGTAGATACAACGATGTTCCGACGTCCTGTACGGATGCCGGAACGGAAGGCGTGGGAGAATTCTGCGCTGGTGCGCATACGGTGCCGTTGAGGCAGCACGTGTTCCCCTTTACGTAGTGTGGGAGATTCGGCTCATGTGGTGAGCTGACCTCCGCGTGTATTTCACGCTTAATGATAGTTCGCCCGCCGATGCGTGTGCATCGGCGGGGGGCGGGGGGTGTGCACCGCCGGGCGAACTATATGCCGTGATTAGGCCGAGAGCTTTGCGCGGCCCTTACCGCGGCGGCTCGACAGAATCGCGCGGCCTGCACGGGTACGCATACGCAGACGGAAGCCGTGCTTCTTAGCGCGACGGCGGTTGTTCGGCTGGAAAGTACGCTTGCTCATACTTTGTCTCCTTGATTTTTGCGGTTCGTGCCCTCACGGGTATCGGAACCGTACGCTTCTTGGTGCACGGAGGTACCGCGACTATTCGCAGTAGGCGGTGCACACACAACAGCACAACTTTAGAAGAGTGGAGGGCGTAAATCAAGTTCTTGACGCTTTTTTCCGCGTGATTCCGGGCTCGTTTGTGGTGTGGAGGCGGTGATTGCGGCGGGTGTACAGGCTGTGGAGATACTACACACCCCTGGAGTGTAAACCTGGGGATATTTACAGCAGCAGAATATCCACCATGGTGCATATCCCACCCAAACCCCCTACTATCGGTGAGTTATCCACATCCTTGAGCTTTTGGAGTTTTCCGCTAAATATCAGGGAAGAAGACCTGTTATGCACTTAAATCCACCGCTTATCCACCCCTGTAATTACAAGTTTTCCACCGTGTGGAAAACTCTTGTGGATAACTTTCTCCCCCTGTGTATTAAGCGGGTAGAATCTTAATGACCTCGCGGTGGTTTCCGGCATGATTTCTTTACTGCACCACCGCTTCACATCGAGTGAAAGTAAAGAATTCCATGACCGACTCCCTTCAGGCGCGCTGGGCGCATCTGCTCTCCATTCTTGCCGCCGATCCGGCGGTGACGGCACGTCAGCGCGGTTTCGTGAATCTTGCGCAGCCTCAGGGATTGATGGGTTCTTCTCGCCTCATCATTGAGGTTCCGAACAAGCTCACCCGTGCGGTCTTTGAGGAGCAGATTAGCGCTTCGTTCCGTGCGGCTTTGCACGAGGCTTTTGGCCCGTCGACCACTGCGCTTTTTGATGTGAATGAGTCGATGATTCCGGTTGAACCTGCAAGTCAGGACGTTTTCCATGGTGAGCGTGAGGTGCCTGCTGAGCAGTCGCATGCACCTGCTGTCGTTCCGGCGGCTTCTGCACATCCTGAGGCACCCGCCGGTTCGCGCGCTTTTGAGTACTACACGGAGCCACATCCGGGTCCTGACCACTACGAGGTGCCCGCTGATGAGCAAGTCACCCGCCCCTCCCTACACGCCTTGGAGGCGGAGCGTGCAGGATTCCCCTCCGCGCAGCAGGCTGCTCCGGTGGCTCCTGTTGCGGGTGCGCCTCGCGAGTACCCGGCACCCACTTTCGTTCCGGACGCCCCGGCGGTACCGGAGGCCCAGCAGGTGCATCCGCATGAAGACCCGGAAAACGCGCCGACTTGGGATAGCTCTGCCCGACTGAACCCGAACTACACCTTCGACACCTTCGTGATTGGTCAGTCCAACCGCTTTGCGCACGCGAGCGCTTTCGCGGTGGCGGAGCAGCCCGGCATTGTCTACAACCCGCTGTTCATCTACGGCGGTTCGGGCCTGGGTAAGACTCACCTGCTGCACGCAATCGGCCACTACACCAAGTATCTGTACCCGAATTTGCGGGTGCGCTACGTGAATTCTGAGGAGTTCACGAATGACTTCATTAACTCGATCCGTGATGATGAGGGTTCGTCGTTCAAGCAGATTTACCGCAATGTTGACGTTCTTCTGATTGACGATATCCAGTTTTTGGCGGGTAAAGAGGCGACGATGGAGGAGTTCTTCCATACGTTTAACGCCCTGTACAACCACCAGAAGCAGATCGTGATTACCTCTGATTTGCCGCCGAAGCAGCTGACCGGTTTCGCTGAGCGTATGCGTTCGCGTTTCGGTTCGGGCCTGAACGTGGATGTGCAGCCTCCGGAGCTGGAGACTCGTATCGCGATTCTGCGGAAGAAGGCTCAGAACGAGATTTTGCCGGTGCGCGATGACGTCATGGAGTACATTGCTTCCCATGTCACGGCCAATATTCGCGAGTTGGAGGGCGCTCTGATTCGTGCGAGCGCTGCCGCCTCGATGAAGAAGCCGCCGGAGCCTATTACCCTGGCTGAGGCGGAGACCTATCTGAAGGATTTGCTCTCTGATACCGGTGGTGCGGAGATTACGTCGGCCCTGGTTTTGGCGACGGTGGCGAAGTATTTTGATGTGTCCATTGAGGATATGCAGTCGAAGTCTCGCACCCGTACGCTCACGAATGCGCGTCAGGTGGCGATGTATCTTCTGCGTGAGCTGACCGAGATGTCCCTGCCGCGTATTGGTAACGACTTGGGCGGCCGCGACCATACGACGGTGATGCACGCGGTGCGTAAGGTGAGCGCGCAGATGGCGGAGCGTCAGACGATTTTCAATCAGGTTACTGAGCTGACGAATTTGATCCGCCAGGAGCAGCGCGCCGCTGGCTAGATGCGCTTTTATTCCTGTCCCGTAGCTTATTTTATGCCTCGACTAGGTGTTTTATAGGCTTTGGGGCGGGGGCTTCACGCTGGATTCAAGGACTTTAGCGACTCTCAACGCTGGATTTTCGGGGTGTGGATAAGCTGTGCTTTAACTCATGCGTTCATGTGGACGTTAAGTGCATGAATATTCAAAAGGTGTGGAATTGAGGAAATGTATAAATATCCATGCACAATGCATCCTCAGCACTGAGTGGATTCTTCCACTTAATGTCCACAGGCTACTTCCGCGTCATTGCAGGCAAGGAAGGGGTTTTCCACCGTTTCCACAAGCGTTAACAATACTACTGTACTTAAAGAAAAAATCCTCCCCATAACAAGTAGCTCTGCTCAACCGACCGAGCCGCTTCAGGTTTTTCTGTGCGCCCCTACTGAAAACGTAGATTTTCGCGGATTTGGATCGATGGCTGCACGCTATCTCTTAGGTTGGATGTGAAGGTTGGGTTTGAAGAAGAAACCAACATCGAACCATTACCTAATTCGAACCTGTTTTCGACTGGATTTACTACACCTTCCGCCTATCTTTGTAATTACAAAAATACAGCGGCTCTGCATGCCTCATCTCACCCGATTTTTCGCTGCGGGATCGACTTTCGAGTCTCTGTGTAATTACAAAATCCGGTAGGATGGATAGACGCGCGCGCGGAAGATTCACTGCGCATCAGAGCACGCGGTATTTCCGGCTCTTTCGCCCATAAGCTTTACGTGCGCCCCAAAATGACTCTCCAATTCCGTGAAAGGCGCCTTCTCGATGAAATTCACCGTTGAACGCGATGTCCTTGCCGAAGCAGTCGGCTGGACGGCACGCTCACTTCCGCTGCGTCCCACCTCCCCCGTACTCAACGGTCTGCTGATTACCGCCTCCGCAGGTGAGGTCAGCATCGCAAGCTTCGATCACGAGACCAGCGCCCGTCAGGTCATTGCAGCCGATGTTGAAGCAGAAGGCGTTTGCCTGGTTCCCGGCAAGATCCTGGCAGAAATTTGCCGCTCCCTGCCGAATGCGCCCGTCGAGTTCACAGCAGATGAGTCCGTGATTCGTCTTCACTGCCGTTCCGCTAACTTCCAGCTGGCTGGCATGCCGGTCGTGGACTACCCCGAGCTTCCCGAGCTTCCCGAAATTTCCGGTACCGTGGACGGCGCCGAATTCGCTGAAGCCGTCAAGCAGGTTCAGATTGCGGTGTCCAAGGATGAGACCCTGCCGCTGCTGACCGGTATCCGCGTTGAAATCAATGGCGACACCATGACCCTGCTCGCCACCGACCGCTACCGCCTGGCAATGCGCGAGATTAAATGGAACCCGCGTAACCCCGATGTTCAGGCGGCTGTGCTGCTGAAGGCTAAGACCGTCTCCGAGGTCGGTAGCACCCTCTCCGGTTCCGGCGAACTGTCTATCGCCCTGCCCGCCGCCGGCGAGCTAATCGGCTTCGCAGCGGGTACCCGCCGCACCACCAGCGTCCTGATGGACGGCGACTACCCCAACATCCGTGCCCTGTTCCCCGAGCAGACCCCGATTCACGCGGTGGTTCGCACCTCCGACCTGGCCGAGGCTGCTCGCCGTATCTCCCTAGTGGCGGAGCGTAACACTCCCCTGCGTCTGAAGTTCACTCAGGGTTCGGTTGCTATTGATGCCGGCCGCGGTGATGAGGCTCAGGCTTCCGAGACTCTGCAGGCGCACCTGTCCGGTGATGACATCACCGTTGCGTACAACCCCGCCTACCTCTCGGATGGTTTGAAGGTTTTCGGTACTGAGTTCGTTCGTTTCTCCTTTACCGATGCGCCGAAGCCCGCCGTGATTTCCGGTCAGGACGAGCCTCTGGCTGAGGATGACCGCAACTACCGTTACCTGCTGATGCCGGTTCGCCTGCCGTCGAACTAGTTTCAGTGTTTGCCGCCCCGCGCGCCTCCCAAGGTTCTGCCCAAGGAAGCCCGCGGGGCTGTGCTTTCTGCCCTCCCGTACCCATCCCCAACCGAACTGCACGAAAGGAGCTTCCGGTGTATATCGACCATATTTCGTTGTTGGATTACCGCACCTACGCTCTGCTGAGCCTGCCTCTTTCGGCGGGAGTTACGGTGTTTCTTGGCTCGAATGGTGTGGGGAAAACCAATATTGTTGAGGCGATTGACTATGCGGCGTCGCTCTCTTCGCACCGTGTGAGCCATGACGGGCCGCTGGTTCGGGCGGGTGCTTCGCGCGCCTATATTCGCACCCGTACGGTGCGCGGTTCGCAGCAGACGGTGACCGAGTTTGAGATTGCTCCGGGGCAGAGCAATCGGGTGCGCATTAATCGTGCCGCGCCGGTGCGTGCCAAAGAGGCGCTGGGTATTGCCCGTACGGTGCTGTTCTCCCCGGAGGACCTTCAATTGGTGAAGGGAGACCCGGCGGGTCGTCGTCGTTTTGTGGACGATTTGGCACGCTCTTTGCGTCCGGTGGTTTCCGGGTACCGTAGCGAGTATGAGCGGATTTTGCGGCAGCGTAATTCGCTGCTGAAATCCATGCAGCGTAACGCGCGGGACGAGAACGCTTTGAGCACGCTCTCGGTATGGGATGAGCAGCTGTCGACTCTGGGCGCTCAGCTGCTTTCTGCGCGTTTTCGTCTGTTGCAGCGTTTTTTGCCGCAGCTTCGCCGCGCCTACGCGGGGCTGACGGACGGCTCTAAAGAGGTCGGTTTCAACTATGAGTCGACTGTTTTTTCGAGCATGGGCGAGCGCTCGATCGAGCATGCGGCGCTGATGCGCGTTGAGGACCTCAAGGAGGCTTTGATGCGTGGTTTTGCGGAGCGTCGACGCGATGAGATTGAGCGTGGCGTGACCCTAGCGGGTCCGCACCGTGAGGATATTACCCTGCTGCTCGGTGGTATGCCGGTGAAGTATTTTGCCTCGCACGGTGAGAGCTGGTCTTTTGCTCTGGCGCTGAAGTTGGCGTCCTGGTTTGTGCATGTTGAGGATGACTCCTCGGTGGGTTCTTCGCCGATTCTGATTCTTGATGATGTGTTTGCGGAGCTTGATTCTGCGCGCCGCCACCGCCTGGGCGCGATGGTTGCCGATGCGGAGCAGGTGCTGATTACCTGCGCGGTGCTCAGCGATATTCCGGAGGAGCTGGGCGACTACCGCCTGGTGTCGGTGACGGCGGGGCGCGCCGAGTATGTGCAGCCTGCCGCTGGTCCTGTCACTGACTCTGCGGGGCAGCCGAATTCGACCGTTTCTGCGCTCGCGGAGGGTGACGGCGATGAGTAACCCCATTCACCCTCAAAACCATGTTTCACGTGAAACATTCGATGAATTCGCGGAACCGCAGTTTGCGGAGCCCCAAAACCCGCGCGAGGTTGACGGCGTGGGTGAGTTCTACCGTGATGAGGTGGACGCCCCCTCCGCCCTACTGACCCGTATGCGAGTGGCGGCTCAAGAACGCGGCGAGGCACCTCTGAACGCCTTCTCTGCGAATAAAATCATGCGCGATTTTGGTGCGGTCATGTCCGGTGTCGCCTCGAAAAAGAAATCACGGCGAGCGCAGGGATGGGACCCCCGCATCATGGGTGGCTATAGCGGCCCCGGAGAGAGCTCTCGTGACCCCAAACCCCTTGGCGGCATTGTTAGTGCTCTGATTCGTTCTCGCGGCTGGAAAGAGCCCGTGGCAGTCTCTAGCGTGCTGGCTCGCTGGGCCGAGCTAGTGGGTCCTGAAATTGCGGCACGCACCCGCCCGATCAGCTTCGAAAACTCCATTGTTGAAGTCCAGTGCGACTCTACCGCCTGGACGACTCAGTTGCGCCTGATGCACGGGCACCTCATCGAGCTTTTCCGCCGCGAACTGGGTGAGGGTGTCGTAGCTCAGGTTCGCGTACTGGGCCCGAATAACGGACGCTGGAACCAGCGAGGCTATCGGCGTGCCACCGGTATGCGCGGCGTGCGCGACACCTACGGGTAGCCTTCTGGGTGCCCCCGACCCTCGAGCACCTTCTGGTTGAACGGTGTTAGGTCAAAATAAGCCTTTTTCTGCACGCTATGAAAGCTATAGAAGCGCCGGCAACCCTCACGAGGCTGTGAACTGTACCCCCTACCTTAAGAGGGGGTTGAACCACTCTAAACCGCCTTTGCGGGCTTTTGAGCGGGTAATAGCCTGCAAAAAGCTCAATAAATGACGCCCGTAGATGGTTTTAAGCTCTCTTGCTCGGTAAAATAAAAGAGACAATGCGTAAAGTGTGCCCACCTATGGGCACCACCGGCAACGCGGGTTGTGCAGGCACTTTCTTGTGCCCCTGTGAGGCGTTCTAGGCTCCGCTCTTGGCTACCCGTAACTTTTCTTCGCCGGTTGCATCATCTACTCAAGGAGTTCTGCCTCGTGGCATCTGAACAGAATGCATCTGAACAGCAGCATGAATACGGTGCATCCGATATTACCGTGCTGGAAGGTCTGGAAGCGGTTCGCAAGCGCCCCGGCATGTACATTGGCTCGACCACTGAGCGCGGTCTGCACCACCTGGTCTACGAGGTCGTAGATAACTCGGTCGACGAAGCGCTCGCCGGCTACGCCTCCAAGATTGACGTGACCATCCAGGCTGATGGTGCTGTTCGCGTAGAGGATGACGGCCGCGGTATTCCCGTGGATGAGCACCCCACCGAGCACAAGTCCACCGTTGAGGTCGTTATGACCGTGTTGCACGCTGGCGGTAAGTTTGGCGGCGGCGGCTACTCTGTTTCTGGTGGTCTGCACGGTGTGGGTATCTCCGTGGTGAACGCGCTGTCTACCCGCGTGATTACCGAGGTGCACCGTCAGGGCTACGCATGGCATATTTCCTTCTCCAACGGTGGTGTGCCGGATGGCCCCCTGCGTAAGGGTGAGCCGTCCGATAAGACCGGCACTATCCAGACTTTCTACCCGGACCCCGAGATTTTCGAGACCGTCGAGTTCGACTTTGAGACTCTGCGCGCCCGTTTCCAGCAGATGGCGTTCCTGAACAAGGGCCTGACCATCACCCTGACCGATGAGCGCGAGAAGTTCGTCGGTGACGAGGTTGCTGAAGAGAGTGAGAAGAAGGAAAACATCCTCAACCGCGTGCACGCGAACGCTGAGGGTTTCACGACTGTCACCTACCGTTACGACAACGGCCTGTTCGACTACGTACACTTCCTCAACGCAGGCGCGAAGACCATCGTGAACGAGGAGATTGTCTCCTTTGAAGCCGAAGACACTGAGCGCAATATGAGCCTGGAAGTGGCGATGCAGTGGACTGGCGCCTACAAGGAGTCCGTCTACTCGTACGCGAACACGATTAACACCCACGAGGGCGGTACTCACGAAGAGGGTTTCCGTGCCGCTCTGACCTCGCTGGTGAACCGTTACGCGCGTGAGAACAAGCTGTTGCGCGATAAGGACGATAACCTCACCGGTGAAGACGTGCGTGAGGGCCTGACCGCGGTGATTTCGATTAAGATTTCTGAGCCGCAGTTCGAGGGTCAGACCAAGACCAAGCTGGGTAACTCGGAGGCTAAGTCCTTCACCCAGCGCGAGGTGAACGATCACCTCGGCGACTGGTTCGGTCGTAACCCCGCGGTGGCGAAGGACATCGTGCGCCGCGCAATCACCGCCGCTCAGGCGCGTATTGCAGCCCGTAAGGCACGCGAGACGACCCGCCGTAAGGGCCTGCTGGAGACTAGCTCCATGCCCGGTAAGCTTAAGGACTGCTCCTCGAAGGACCCGTCGATCTCTGAGATTTACCTGGTGGAGGGTGACTCTGCGGGTGGTTCGGCTGTTCAGGGTCGCGACCCGAACACTCAGGCTATTCTGCCGCTGCGCGGTAAGATCCTGAACGTTGAGCGCGCTCGCCTGGACCGTGCCCTGTCCAACGCTGAAATTCAGGCGATGATTACCGCTTTCGGTACCGGCATTGGTGACGACTTCGATATTGAGAAGGCACGCTACCACAAGATCGTTCTGATGGCGGATGCGGACGTCGATGGCCAGCATATTACGACTCTGCTACTGACTCTGCTCTTCCGCTTTATGCGTCCGCTGATTGAGGCGGGTTATGTGTACCTGGCTCAGCCGCCGTTGTACCGCATCAAGTGGTCGAACGCTCCGCACGATTATGTGTACTCGGACGCTGAGCGTGATGAGGCTCTGGCTCGTGGTGCTACGAAGAACCTGCGCCTGCCCAAGGATAACGGTATTCAGCGTTACAAGGGGCTGGGCGAGATGGACTACACCGAGCTGTGGGACACCACCATGGATCCGGCTCGCCGCACCCTGCTACAGGTGAAGATGGAAGACGCAGCGGCGGCTGACCAGATCTTCTCTGTTCTGATGGGCGAGGACGTTGAGGCTCGCCGTGAGTTTATCCAGCAGAACGCAAAGGACATTCGATTCCTCGATATCTAGCCCGAAACGGCATATGCCCCGTATGGAATATGCCAAATGAGCTATATAGCCGAGCGAGTCATTGAGGAATGAGAAAGTAATGAGCGAAGAACAGCAGAATAAATCCACTGAGGTTGATGTAGTTAGCAACGGTGGCGCTGAAAATGTAGACCACCACGGTCACATTGAACAGGTGGACCTGCAGACCGAAATGCAGCGTTCCTACCTGGACTACGCAATGGCGGTTATTATTGGCCGCGCCCTGCCGGATGTGCGTGACGGCCTCAAGCCCGTGCACCGCCGCGTGATCTACGCGATGTACGACGGCGGCTACCGCCCGGACCGATCCTTCAATAAGTGTGCCCGCGTGGTTGGCGACGTAATGGGTCAGTTCCACCCCCACGGCGATAGCGCTATCTACGACACTCTGGTGCGTCTGATTCAGAGCTGGATTATGCGTTACCCGCTGGCTCTGGGTCAGGGTAACTTCGGCTCCCCCGGTAACGACGGTGCCGCAGCGCCTCGATACACCGAGACCAAGATGGCTCCCATCGCCCTTGAGATGGTGCGTGACATCAACGAAGACACCGTTGATTTCCAGCCCAACTACGACGGCAAGTCCCTGGAACCTACCGTTCTGCCCGCGCGCATCCCGAACCTGCTGGTCAACGGTTCTTCGGGTATTGCTGTGGGTATGGCGACCAATATTCCGCCGCATAACCTGCGTGAGGTTGCCGAGGGTGTGGAGTGGTTCCTGAAGAACCCGCACGCCACCAATGATGAGCTGCTGAACGCTCTGATGGCGCGCATTAAGGGCCCCGATTTCCCGACCGGTGCACAGATTCTGGGCACCAAGGGCATTGAGGACGCGTACCGTACTGGCCGCGGCTCTATCACCATGCGCGCGGTGGTCAACGTGGAGGAAATCCACGGTCGTACCTGCCTGGTGGTCACCGAGCTGCCGTACCAGGCAAACCCGGATAACCTGGCGATTAAGATTGCTGAGCTCATCAAGGACGGTAAGGTCACCGGCATCGCGGATCTTCGCGATGAGACTTCGGGCCGTACCGGTCAGCGCCTGGTGATTGTGCTCAAGCGTGATGCTTCCCCGAAGGTTGTGCTGAACAACCTGTACAAGCACACCCAGCTGCAGGAGAACTTCTCCGCGAATATGCTCGCCATTGTTGATGGTGTGCCGCGTACCCTGTCCCTGGACGCGTTTGTGCGTCACTGGGTGGATCACCAGATGGACGTTATCGTTCGTCGTACCCGTTACCGTCTGCGTCAGGCGGAGGAAGAGGCGCACATCCTGCGTGGCCTGCTGAAGGCTCTGGATGCTCTGGATGAGGTTATTGCCCTGATTCGCCGCTCCCCCACCGCTGATGAGGCGCGTAGCGGCCTGATGGAGTTCTTGCAGATTGATGAGGCTCAGGCTCAGGCAATTCTGAACATGCAGCTGCGTCGTTTGGCTGCTTTGGAGCGTCAGAAGATTCAGGATCGTCACGATGAGCTGATGCGCATGATCGCTGAGTACAACGCGATTATTGCTTCGGAGACTCGCCAGCGCGAGATTATCTCTGAGGAGCTGGGCGAGATTGTGAACCGCTACGGCGATGAGCGTCGCACTCAGATTATGTACGGCTACAACGGCGACATGTCCATGGAAGACCTCATCCCCGAGGAGGAGGTCGTGGTGACGATTACTCGCGGCGGCTACATTAAGCGCACCCGCAGTGATCAGTACCGTAGCCAGCACCGTGGTGGTAAGGGCATTAAGGGTGCCTCGTTGCGCGGTGATGACGTGGTGGAGCACTTCTTTGTGACCACTACACACAGCTGGATTCTGTTCTTTACGAACCTGGGTCGCGTGTACCGTGCGAAGGGTTACGAGCTGCAGGAAGCCGGTCGTGACGCGAAGGGCCAGCACATTGCGAACCTGCTGGAGTTCCAGGGCGGTGAGCATATTGCTCAGGTCATGGAGCTGAAGAGCTATGAGGATGCTGAGTACCTGGTGCTTGCTACTCGCGGCGGTATGGTGAAGAAGAGCCGTCTGAGCGATTACGATACGAACCGTACTGCCGGCCTGATTGCGATTAACCTGCGTGAGGGCGATGAGGTTGTTTCGGCGTTCACCGTTTCGGATAAGGACGATATTCTGCTGGTGTCGCGTAACGGTATGTCGTTGCGCTTCCATGCTGATGATGCATCGTTGCGCCCGATGGGTCGTTCGACTTCCGGTGTGACCGGTATGAAGTTCCGTGAGGACGATGAGCTGATTTCTGCGAATGTGGTTACTGAGGGCTCCTTCGTCTTCGTAGTCACTGAGGGTGGTTACGCGAAGCGTACGAGCGTGGATGAGTACCGCGTGCAGGGCCGTAACGGCTTCGGCATTAAGGTTGCTAAGCTAGTTGAGGATCGTGGCGCCCTGGTGGGTGGCCTCATTGTGGACGAAGAGGACGAGGTGCTGGTGGTTATGGCCAGCGGCAAGGTCGTTCGTTCTAACGTGAATGAGGTTCCTGCGAAGGGACGCGATACTATGGGTGTTATCTTTGCAAAGCCCGGTAAGGGCGATTCTATTATTGGTGTTGCACGCAACCAGGATCGTCAGCTGGATGATAGCGACGATGAAACCACTGAGAACACCGAGGCTTCGGAGTCTTCTGAGGCGCCCGGTACGGACAACGAGGGTGAAGCGGCGGCTGGCCGTCTCACCCCCACCGGGGGGGAATGACTTCGAACGC
>OBWU01000226.1_pt1 | contig 17100 bp, 14 predicted proteins | sample 1476551 | NCBI WGS metagenome assembly OBWU01 (sample SAMEA2580135, study PRJEB22360) | human gut metagenome | biome: human gut; feature: human-associated habitat; material: faeces | place: Denmark | collected 2008/2010
CGCCGCGATGGTCGCTGCCGGTCCCCAGGCGCTCTCCTGCGGGGCCGAAGCGGCGGTAACGGTAATGGTTTCTTCTTTCGGTTCAACTGCCGCCTGTGCATAAACAGACATGCCGCTAACCGCCGTGGCTACTACAGCTGCGAGTTTACGCAGCGAGTGATTTGGCTGAGCAGTTTTAAGACGCGCCATGGGTATATCTCTAATAGAAGTGAATGATAACGTAAACGAGAATTATTATTATAACGGCTGACATAATAGGCGAAACGATCGCGGCAAGGCAAGAAATATGCCCCTGACGAAATATCAAAGGATGAATAAATAACCAGACGGTAAGTGTGGAGTTAAGCGGGTGTTAATTAATTTCTCGATATAAAAAGGCCCCCTAATACTGAGGTATTAGGGGGCCTCTATTTCAGCATCCATTTAAACGACGAAACGTCGGCTTAAAGGATGGAGCGGATCGTTAATTACTGCCGAACATATCCTTAATCCAGCCCGCGACGCCATCGCTCTTCTCCTGCTTCGGCGGTTGCTGCTGCTGGTTTTGCTGCGGCTGCTGCTGCCCGGACTGATTGAACGGGTTATTCGCCTGCTGCTGTTCAAGCTGCTGCTGTTGGATCTGTTCGCCCTGGCGGCACAGCGCGTCCGGCGTGGTCGTCCATACCGGCAGCGAACGCATGCCGCCGCTGCAGACAAAGTTACCGCTGCCATCGACACCCATATCCACCACATCTTCCGGCGGCGTTAGCACCAGTGGGGTCGGGGTCTGGTTTGCCAGATAGCGTTGATAAATCGACATCGCGCCGCTGGCGCCGTACAGCTTGGTCGGCTGGTTATTATCACGACCTACCCAGGTAATGGTCACCTGACCGCCGTCAATACCGGCAAACCAGGTATCAACGTTGTTGTTGGTGGTCCCGGTTTTACCCGCCAGATGCAGGCCCGGATACTTCGCGCCCAGCTGGCGACCGGTACCGCGCTGCACCACCTGCTGCATGGTCCATAGCGTCATATACGCCGCCTGCGCCGGCACCGCGCGCTCCGCCTGTGGATAGCTCTGATAGAGCACGGTACCATCTTCGGCGATAACGGACCGCAGCGCGGACAGCGGCGCGCGGTTACCCCCGCTGGCAATGGTCTGAAACGCCTGCGCCACTTCAATCGGCGTCAGGTTCAGCGCCCCCAGCAGCATCGACGGAACCGCATTCAGCTGATTCTTCGGCGCGCCCAGCTTAGTCCAGGTATCGACCACCGCTGGCAGGCCCAGCGCCATCCCGAGGTTCACCGTCGGCACGTTCATTGAACGCGTCAGCGCGTCAACCAGCATCACTTTACCGCTATCGCTGTAGCGACGATCGTCGTTCTGCGGCGACCACGTCTGGCCATTAGACAGGCGAATCGAGATAGGCGCATCGGCAATCCAGGTATTGAGACGATACTGGTTCGGCTGGCTTAGCGCGGTCAGATAGGTCGCCGGTTTTGCCAGTGAACCAATTGAACGGCGCGCCTGCATCGCGCGGTTATAGCCGGCAAACTGCGGCTCCGCGCCGCCGACCATCGCCCGCACCTCGCCGGTGAAGCGGTCGACCACCACCATCGCGGTTTCCAGATCCGGCAGCTTACGCTGTTTCTTCAGCGCCGGAATACCTTCCGTCGCCGCCTTTTCCGCCGCATCCTGCGCGACTGAGTCGAAGGTGGTGAAGATCTTCACGCCGGAGAGATCTTTCACTTTGTCGCCCAGTTTCGCCTGCAGCTCCTGGCGCACCATCTGCATAAACGCCGGCTGCGGAGAGATAACCCCGCCGCGCGGCTGTACGCCCAGCGGACGCGCGCTCAGCATGTCATACAGCTCCTGATCGATAACCTGCTGCTGCTGCAGCAGACGCAGCACGAGGTTGCGTCGCTCCAGCGCCAGCTTCGGGTTACGCCACGGGTTGTAGACCGACGCGCCTTTTACCATCCCCACCAGCAGCGCCTGCTGATCGAGGCTCAGCTCTTCCACCGGACGACCAAAGTAATACAGGCTCGCCAGCGGGAAGCCGCGGATCTCGTTATCGCCGCTCTGACCGAGGTACACTTCGTTCATATACAGCTCAAGGATACGATCCTTGCTGTAGCGGGCATCAACGATCAGCGCCATATAGGCTTCGTTAGCCTTACGCCAGTAAGAACGTTCGCTGGAGAGGAACAGGTTCTTCACCAGCTGCTGGGTCAGCGTACTCGCCCCCTGCACCGTACGCCCGGCGGTCAGGTTCGCCAGTACCGCGCGGCCAATCGAGTAGAGGCTGATGCCGTCGTGTTCGTAGAAATGGCGGTCTTCCGTCGCCAGCAGGGTATCGACCAGCAGATCCGGGAAGCCGTTGCGCTTAACAAACAGACGCTGTTCGCCGTTGGCCGATTGCAGCATGGTGATCAGGCGCGGATCGAGACGGAAGAAACCGAACTGGCGGTTGTTATCCATATTCTCGATAGTGTCCAGACGATCGCCATTAAAGGTCAGACGCGCGCGCACCTGCCCTTCTTTACTGTCCGGGAAATCGAACGGACGGCGGATCATCTCGATACTGTTGGCCTGTACCGTGTATTCGCCCGGGCGCGTCATCGCGCTCACCTGACGATACTGCGTGGCGTTGAGCAGGCGCACCATTTCGTTTTTGCTGATCTGCATATCCGGCTCAAGGTTGACCATCCGGCCATAAACCGCCGCGGGCAGATCCCAGACTTTACCGTCGATGCGGCTGCGGATTTTCTGATCGAGGTAGACGCCATAGGCGGCAATCAGCACCGCGCAGACGACCCCAATCTTAATCAGCAGCCATAGCCAGGCGCGTTTACGACGAGGGGGTTTACCGCCTTTGCCTTTTCCTTTCCGCGGCATCGGTTTTTCATCCTCATAGTCATCATCATCGTAATCGTCGTCGTAGTCCTCTTCCCGGACCCGACGGCGAGTTACCTTTTGTTTTGCCGGGCGCGAGGGTCTCCCCTTACGTCCGATCGGCTCGCGGTCATCTCCCGCCATGCTTTTTCTCCGCAACTTACAGGCGTAAAGGCCTGATTCTCAATGTTTCCCCGAATGGGGGAAAGAAGAAATCTCTCAAATTGACGCCCGAATATTTTGGCCTTCAGGCGACCATTTATGTACTGCGCGACGCGTTATCATGTCGCTCGCATGATTTTCACTTTAAAAATTCACCATACAAATCATATTATTACACGCTTCACCATCAGAATGGTTCGGGACACGGAACGGATTGTCCAGGCGATACAGGATAGCACTAAACCGCGACATTCTTAACCAGCATTTTACATCCTCATCGAGTAACGAAAGGGAAATTATTATGTTTTTTAACAACATAAAAATGTGCGCCCGTATCGGCCCGCAGTCCTCACAAAGAAACCGGAACGGCGCCGGCGGGAAAGCGTATTTCCGCCGTAAAAGAAAAATCATGCAGGTGAAGAAAAAGAAATTTAAAAGACGAAAATGATAAAAAAGCGAGCCGCTTAACATTGATAATTTGGCAGATTTTCTGATGACTGCGGATAAATATTTGTTAAACTGTCAGCCAATTAATTTTTTCGATTAATATATTATGCGCAACTTTATTCTATTCCCGCTTATGGCGGTCGCCCTGCTCTCAGGCTGTCAGCAAAATCGTTCGACAACCCTCAGTCCTGCCGTGAGCGGTCAGGCCCAGCTTGAGCAGCTCGCCTCCGTCGCCGCCGGGGCGCGCTATCTGAAGAATAAATGCAACCGCAGCGATCTGCCCGCCGATGAAGCGATTAATCGTGCGGCAATAAACGTGGGTAAAAAACGCGGATGGGCGAATATTGACGATAATCTGCTAAGCCAGCGCAGCGCGCAGCTATATCAACAGCTCCAGCAGGACAGTACCCCGGAAGCGACAAAATGTAGCCAGTTTAATCGCCAGCTGGCGCCATTTATTGATAGCCTGCGCGGCAATAAATAGCGCTTATTTTTATTCCGCTCGCACTATTTTATTCAGCCTGCGGACTTTCCTCAATCGCCCCGCCCGGCCAGTCATCCAGCGCCGCGAGGGTAAACGTTTTACCGTTGAAGCTAAATACGGTGAGATCCTGCTGAATCTGCTCAATAACCAGGCTCGGCAGCGGCGAGTCGCCCTCCTTCCAGGACTGTCCGTTTAATACAATGCTGCGTTTCTCCGCCAGCGAGGCGTAGACGTGCGCGCTATAGCGCAGAGGCGGCAGCGTATCTTCATCGATCGCTATTTCTGGCTCAGCCTTCATTTCTGGCTCGGCTTTAACCGCCGTGACGACAGTTTTCACCGCCGGTTGATTCAGCGGCACTAACGCCGCATGCGCTACCGGCTGCCTCATCGGCTGCGGCTCGGGCTTATTCCGCCACTGCTCGCCGCCGAACCAGCCGAGCGCAATCAGCAGCGTGGCGTACAGCGGTACGGTCACATAGGGGATCTGCACCATTTTTCCAACTACCGTCGGGGGCGCGGACTGCGGGTACGGCTCTTGCTGACGAACAAGCACGGGCTTCTCCTTAATCAAGACACGCCATCCCGGCCCGTGGTTATGACGCCGCGGGCCGGGAGGTTCAGGTCTTACTTGCTGCTGACCGGCAGCCCGGCGCCCTGGGCATCGCCCTGCGGCATTTCCAGCACCGCCACCGACCATGCCGGCAGCGTGACCGTGCCGTCAGCGGCAATCTGCACGCCGTTTGCCAGCGAATTTTCGCCCGCCGCCTGCTGGATCGCGCTCAGCTGCAGCGTATCACCGGCAAACTCATTCAGCGTACGGCTTTCCGGCGCGGCGTTAATCACCACCACCAGGCCGTCAAGACGGCTATCCAGGCTGGCGCCCGCTTTCACTCCGTCATCCACGGTCATAACCAGCAGACCGGCCTGCTGGTCTGAACCGGTATTACGGAAATCAACGCGCTTCATCACCGCGCTGCCGTCGCCTAAGGTGAACAGCGGGGAGGATTTACGCAGCTCGGTCAGCTCCTGGTAGAACGCGGTCATCTGCTTCAGCTCCGCTTCGCCCGGCGTGGCAACCATCTCTTTGACGCGAGTAATCACGTCATAGTTGCTGCCGTCATCGCTGATGCGCGGCATCCCAACGTTGTAGTTGTTATCCTGCAGGGAATAATCCACGCGGTTGAACCAGTCGCCGGAGTCGTAGGAGTCGCGGGTAAAGGATTTCGAGCGCAGCAGTTCAGAACCCTGCTGGTCGAAAGCGATCCCCTGCCCGAGCATCACCGTCGCCAGCGAAACGGCCTGCATGCGAACCCGGGTTGCCAGGTCGGCTTCCTGGGACGCTTTATAGCTGATCATGTCCCACAGCGTCTGGTTGTCGTGCTTCGAAACATAGTTGACGACCTCCGTCGGGTCTGCGGCATAGCCGCCAGGCGCGCCGTTATAGTCAATTTCGCTGCCTTTCTTCACCGCGCCGTCTTTGTCGATCATCACAAAGTCAGCGAGGTTACCGGCCATGCCCAGACGGGTCAGATCGGCCAGATGACGCACCTGGTCATCGCTCAGGCTGGCGAGTTCGTTTGGCAACACGCCCGCGCCGCTGCCGACGCCCTGGTTCTGACGCAGCGCATCGCCGGAATCGAACGGGCCGCCGCCGCGCACGGCGTCGCGCAGGCGATCGGAGAACGTGCCGATGCCGGTACCTTTCAGGTTGATCTGCGAGGCGATTTCAAAACGGTCGCTCTGGTTAGAGTCCCAGCCTTCGCCGAAGAAGTAGATATCCGGGTTCAGGGCCTTAATGCGCTCCCACGCCGAGAGAATTTGCGCTTTCGGGTGATAGCCCATCAGATCGAAGCGGAAGCCATCGATTTTATAGTCCGTGGTCCACACCGCCAGCGAGTCGGCGATCAGCTTGGCGAACATCCGATGCTCCGGCGCAGAGTCGGAACAGCAGGTGGCGGATTCAACGCGGCCGGTAATTTCATTCAGACGCTGATAGTACCAGGGTACGATCTTATCCAGCACCGACGTGCGGTCGGTCGGGCCCGCGGCGTTGGTGTGGTTGTATACCACGTCCATAATGACGTTCATCCCCAGATCCTGCTTGATCGCCTGAATCATGGTGCGGAACTCTTTGATGCGCGTCGTGCCTTCCGGATCGGTCGCGTAGGAGCCTTCCGGAACCGTGTAGTGGAACGGATCGTAGCCCCAGTTGTAGGAGTCGGTCTGCGCCACCAGCGTATTCAGCGCCTGCACCTGCGGATTATCCTGGCTATCGCCCTGCTTAAGCTGATTCAGTACCTCTTCCACGGTGGAGCCGCTGTCGCAGTATCCGGCGAACTCGCTGCTTTTCACCGCGCTGTTCACTTCACACAGGCGGCTGAACGGCTGCTGAATATCGGCGACTTTGTCGCTGAACTCGTTCACCGTCGCCAGATCGAAGACCGGCAGCAGTTCAACGTGCGTGACGCCTGAAGCGGAGAGCTTCTTCAGATGCTGCACCATATTGCTGTCGCCGGCGGTCAGCGCAAGGTATTTACCGCGCAGTTCGGCCGGAACGGTCTGGTCCCAGGCGGAGAGATCGCGAATATGCGATTCATGAATCGTCATCTTCGCTAAATCCGCTTTTGTCTTCTGGGCATGCGGCATCGTCAGGCTATCCCAGCCGTCAGGCTTCAGGGCGCTGTCGTTGAGATCGACCACCTGGCTGTACTCCGAGTTGGTCGACAGGCTATGCGCATACGGATCGGTGACTTCGTACTGTTCAACCTTGCGCGACTGCGGGTGATAAACCGTCATCGCATAGCGGTAGAACGCGCCTTTCAGATCGCTACCGCCCTGCCACGACCACGAGCCGGAAGCGCTGTCGCGGGTCATCGGATGGCTGCCAATCACTTTTTTGTCCGCGCTGTAGACCACCACATCCACCTGCTGAGCGGTCGGCGCCCAGACGCGGAAGGTGACGCCGCCGTCGGCCAGCTGCGCGCCGTAGCTCAGGGCTTCCGCCGCTTCGGCATAGGTATCATCCAGCACGCCCGCCGTCTGTACCTGGGTGGCGGAAATCAGGATCCCGTCCTCTGCGGCGGCAATGGCGACCGTTTCGCCCTGCAGCAGCTCGTCAACGTTAGCGTTGTCCGGCAGCTTAAAGGCCGCATAGCTGGAAAGGTGCGGGAAGCGCATGCTGACCTGCTGGCTGACGGTAGTCGGCGTCAATTTCAGGTAGCGGTCGGTAAATTTGCCTTCGCCGTCGGCCGCCACTTTACTGCTGTGGCTGTAGTAGAGGCGCACGAGGGGCTTATCCTGCCCGCCCGGCCACAGCAGCGTATTTTTATCGACCCAGTGGGCTTCGGCCAGCGCGACGCCAAAAGCGGCGCGGAAGGCGTCGGCGCGGGAGTCATAGACCGCGCTGTTGCCGGCGATCACCGATACCGTACGATCGGTAAAGTCGCCAAACGACACCCGCAGGTCGCTATCGATCAGCTTATCGGTGCCGTCGCGAACGATAACGTTAATACAGCCGCTCTCTTTGTTGAGCGGGATCACCCAGTACGGGCCATATTTATCGCTGCCGCTCGGCGTGGTGCTGACGTCATTCCAGTCCGCTACCGGCGCGCTCAGCGCGTCGCAGGTTTCGTTATTCCATAAGTAGAGATTTTTACTGCTGTAGTCCACAGCGCTACTGCTGGTGATGCCGGCGATATCCACCAGGTGAATGACCGCCTGCTTTTCTGTCGCCGTGGCCGCTTCGCCGGGTACGGCAACGTCAGGTAAACGTACAATCACATCCTGATTACCAGGAGTGTCGGGATTTCCAGAGGAAGAAGAAGAGGATCCGTTATCGCAGCCGCTAAGTAAAACCAGCGATCCCAGAACCAGGGCATTACGGGTATATCTGAGCATTCGATAGTCCCTATACATGCTGATTAAATTATATGAAGTGTTATATACGCGAAACTATTCCTGGCGCACTTAAGCACCATAAAAAAATGACGAGCATATCTTTAAAGCGTCGATAATTAGATATTCTTGCTCTCTTAGGTTCAATCATCCATTCACTCATCCTCCGGGGGCGTAGGCGGCCGGAGGAGTAAAAATAAAAAGGGAATGACGACCGCAATAGCCAAACTCTTTATGATTCGCAGCGACCTACGCAGATTCCCGCAATAAGCACGCTCACAATAAAAAATGCCCCACCAATATCGGTAGGGCGGTACCTTTTGCTGAGGGAAATAGAATGAGCAAAGGAATAAAAATGCATAATTCCGTGATGAGATTAACAATATCAAATAAAAAAATAATTAATTACGCGCCTCATATTGTGACGTCCATCATATTATTTTTTATCTGCCAGCAGCTCGCCCAATTAACCTGGAAAATAATTCTCCCGGTAAACTTTACGGATAACGCATTGAGCCCTGCCGATATGACGGCGCCCGCCGCTCGTTCCCCGGAAACGGCGCTGCCGCGCTTTACGCTGTTTGGCCTTGCGGAGAAAACCTCCGCCTCCGCGCACGGCGGCAACCTCGACCAGGCGCCCGTTTCGGCGCTCAAACTGCGCGTTACCGGCCTGCTCGCCAGCACCGACCCCTCTCGCGCCATTGCCATCATGATGAAAGGGAATCAACAGGTTAGCCTCGGGATTGGTGATAATACGCCGGGCGGAGAGGCGAAAATCGTCGCCATTTTCCCCGACCGCCTGATTGTTAATTACCGCGGCAGAAATGAGGCTATCCCGCTGTTTAACGACCCGCCCGCCGCCGGCAAAAATAGCGCCGCGCCGCCAGCCCGCCAATTGGCGCAGGAGCTCCGCGCGCAGCCGCAAAATATTCTTCATTACCTCAATATTTCGCCGGTCATGGTTAACGACAAGCTCAGCGGATATCGTCTGAATCCAGGCAAAGACCCGGCGCTATTTCGCCAGGCGGGTCTCAAGGAAAACGATCTGGCGATAGCCCTGAACGGCCTGGATCTTCGCGATAAAGAACAGTCCCGCCAGGCATTAGCCCAGTTACCGGAATTAACTGAAATAACCCTTACCGTTGAACGCGACGGCCAGAAACAAGATATTTATCTAGCCCTGAGGGATGAATAATTGATCATCGCCAACGTCATTCGCCCATTTTCCCTGATGCTGCTGGTATTTGCCGCGCTGTTATTCAAACCGGCCGCGGCGGAAGAGTTTTCCGCCAGCTTTAAGGGCACCGATATTCAGGAATTTATCAATACGGTGAGTAAAAACCTGAATAAAACGGTCATTATCGATCCCAGCGTACGCGGCACCATTACCGTGCGCAGCTACGATATGCTCAACGAAGAGCAATATTATCAATTCTTCCTCAGCGTCCTCGATGTCTATGGCTTCGCGGTGATTAATATGAATAACGGCGTCCTGAAAGTCGTTCGTTCGAAGGATGCGAAAACCGCCGCAGTGCCGGTGGCGAGCGATGCCGCGCCGGGCATTGGCGATGAGGTCGTCACCCGCGTCGTGCCCCTGACCAACGTCGCGGCCCGCGATCTGGCGCCGCTGCTGCGCCAGCTTAACGATAACGCCGGCGCGGGCAGCGTGGTGCACTATGAACCCTCCAACGTCCTGCTGATGACCGGCCGCGCGGCGGTCATCAAGCGCCTGCTAACCATCGTCGAACGCGTCGATAACGCCGGAGACCGCAGCGTGGTGACCGTTCCCCTCGCCTGGGCCTCCGCCGCCGATGTGGTCAAGCTGGTGACCGAACTCAACAAAGACACCAGCAAATCGGCGCTGCCCGGCTCAATGGTCGCCAACGTGGTGGCCGATGAACGCACCAACGCGGTGCTGGTCAGCGGCGAGCCGAACTCCCGCCAGCGGATCATCGCGATGATTAAGCAGCTCGACCGCCAGCAGGCGACCCAGGGCAATACCAAAGTGATCTACCTGAAATACGCCAAAGCCTCCGACCTGGTGGAAGTGCTGACCGGCATCAGCAGCACGATGCAGAGCGAAAAGCAGGCCGCGAAGCCGGTGGCGGCGCTGGATAAAAATATCATTATCAAAGCGCACGGTCAGACCAACGCCCTGATTGTCACCGCCGCCCCGGACGTAATGAACGATCTGGAGCGGGTGATCGCCCAGCTGGATATCCGCCGCCCGCAGGTGCTGGTCGAAGCGATTATCGCCGAAGTGCAGGACGCTGACGGTCTGAACCTCGGCATCCAGTGGGCTAATAAAAATGCCGGGATGACCCAGTTCACCAACAGCGGTCTGCCGATATCCACGGCCATCGCCGGGGCCAACCAGTACAACAAAGACGGCACCGTCAGCAGCTCGCTGGCGAGCGCCTTAAGCTCCTTCAACGGTATTGCCGCTGGCTTCTACCAGGGCAACTGGGCGATGCTGTTAACCGCCCTTTCCAGCAGCACCAAGAACGATATTCTCGCGACGCCGAGTATCGTCACCCTCGACAACATGGAAGCCACCTTTAACGTCGGCCAGGAGGTCCCGGTGCTGACCGGCTCGCAAACCACCTCCGGCGATAACATCTTCAATACCGTCGAGCGCAAAACCGTCGGCATCAAGCTAAAGGTGAAGCCGCAGATCAACGAAGGCGATTCGGTTCTGCTGGAGATCGAACAGGAGGTCTCCAGCGTGGCGGACGCCGCCTCCAGCACCAGCTCGGATCTCGGCGCGACCTTCAATACCCGTACGGTCAATAACGCCGTACTGGTCGGCAGCGGTGAAACGGTGGTCGTCGGCGGACTGCTGGATAAAAGCGTCTCCGACACCGCCGACAAAGTCCCTCTGCTCGGCGATATCCCGGTGATTGGCGCGCTGTTCCGCTCCACCAGCAAAAAGGTCTCCAAGCGCAACCTGATGCTGTTTATCCGCCCGACGGTGATCCGCGACCGCGACGAGTACCGTCAGGCTTCATCCGGGCAGTACACCGCGTTTAACGACGCCCAGAGCAAACAGCGCGGCAAAGAGAACAACGACGCGATGCTGAGTAACGATCTGCTGGAGATCTACCCTCGCCAGGATACCGCCGCGTTCCGCCAGGTCAGCGCCGCCATCGACGCCTTCAATCTGGGAGGCAATCTATGACCCCCGCCGCTGAACGACGCCCGCTGCTCCCCTTCGGCTACGCCCGCGCGCACAACGTGATGCTCCTGGGCAACGGCGAAAGCTGCGAGGTTTTCTGCCTCGCCGCCACCGCGCCGCAGGCGCTGCTGGAAGCTCGCAGGGTGGCCGGGATGCCGTTCAGCCTCGAGCGACTGGAAGCGGAAGCGTTCGAAAAGCTGCTGGTGCTGAGCTATCAGCGCGACTCCGCCGAGGCCCGGCGCATGATGGCGGATATCGGCAACGAGCTGGATCTGTACACCCTTGCCGAAGAGCTACCGGACACCGACGACCTGCTGGATAGCGAAGACGACGCGCCGATTATCCGCTTGATTAACGCCATGCTCACCGAGGCTATCAAAGAGAAAGCATCGGATATTCATATCGAAACCTATGAACGCCACCTGCAAATTCGCTTTCGCGTCGACGGCGTACTGCGCGAAATCCTGCGCCCCCAGCGCCGCCTCGCCGCGCTGCTGATCTCGCGCATAAAGGTGATGGCGAGCCTTGATATCGCCGAAAAGCGCATTCCTCAGGACGGTCGCATGGCGCTGCGCATTGGCGGACGCGCTGTCGACGTGCGCGTCTCCACCCTGCCGTCGAGCTACGGCGAACGCGTGGTGCTGCGTCTGCTCGATAAAAACAGCGTCAATCTCGACCTGCTGACCCTCGGCATGTCGCCCGCGCTGCTTCAGCAGGTGGATGGACTGATCGCCCGCCCGCACGGCATTGTGCTGGTGACCGGGCCGACCGGTTCAGGAAAAAGCACCACCCTCTACGCCGCGCTGAGCCGCCTCGATGCCCGCGAGCGCAACATCATGACCATTGAAGATCCTATCGAATATGAGCTGGAGGGCATCGGTCAGACCCAGGTTAACGCGAAAGTCGATATGACCTTTGCCCGCGGGCTGCGCGCCATTTTGCGCCAGGACCCTGACGTGGTGCTGGTGGGCGAAATTCGCGACGGCGAAACGGCGCAGATCGCCGTTCAGGCTTCGCTAACTGGTCATCTGGTGCTCTCAACGCTGCACACCAACAGCGCGCTGGGCGCCATCTCGCGCCTGCAGGATATGGGCGTGGAGCCTTTTCTGCTCTCCACCTCGCTGCTGGCGGTGATGTCGCAGCGGCTGGTGCGCCGGCTCTGCCCGCACTGTCGCCAGCAGGAACCGGCCAATGCCGACACCGCCCGCCAGATGGAGATCGCTCCCGGCACGGCGCTCTGGCAGCCCCGGGGCTGCGCCGAGTGCGGCTTTACCGGCTATCGCGGACGTACCGGCATTCACGAACTGCTGCTGGTGGACGATCGCGTGCGTATGGCAATCCACCGCGGTGAAAACGAGGTGACGCTGATCCAGCAGCTGGGGGCGGACTATATCACCCTGCGCCACGCCGGACGGGACAAGGCGCTGGCGGGGATCACCAGCTGGCAAGAGGTGCTGCGGGTTAGCGAACAGCAGATCGCGGAGGCCTCCTGACATGGCGCTTTTTCGCTATCAGGCCGTTGATGAAAACGGTAAAACCCGGCGCGGCGTCCAGCAGGCGGACTCCGCCCGCCACGCTCGCCAGCTGCTGCGGGAAAAGGGCTGGCTGGCGCTGGACATCGCCCCGGCAGCCGGCAGCGGCGGGCAACCGCGCTTTATCCGCCGCACCAACGCCCGCGATCTCGCCCTCGTTACCCGCCAGCTGGCGACGCTGGTCGCCGCCGCCATCCCGCTGGAAAAAGCGCTCGACGCGGTCGCCCAGCAGTGTGAAAAAAGCCAGTTGAAAACCCTGATTGCCGGCGTGCGCGGCAAAGTGCTGGAAGGCCATTCGCTGGCGGAAGCGATGCGCGGCTACCCGCGCTGCTTCGACGCGCTCTACTGCGCGATGGTCGCCGCCGGAGAAGCCTCCGGCCACCTCGACGGCGTGCTGAACCGGCTGGCGGACTATACCGAACAGCGCCAGCAGCTGCGCGCCCGGCTGCTGCAGGCGATGATTTACCCCATCGTGCTGACCCTGGTGGCGGTCAGCGTGATTGTGATTCTGCTTTCAACGGTGGTGCCAAAGGTTGTCGATCAGTTTATCCACCTTAAGCAGGCGCTGCCGTTTTCCACCCGCCTGCTGATGGCGATGAGCGATGTGCTGCGCGCCACCGGTCCGTGGCTGCTGCTGGCCGCCATGCTCATCGCTCTGCTGCTGCGCTACCTGCTGCAGGGGGGGGCGGGCCGCGGGTGGCCGCGCCCCCTGCCGCTGATTGGCCGGGTCGCGCGCAGCGTTAACAGCGCCCGCTACGCCCGCACCCTGAGCATTCTCAACGCCAGCGCCGTTCCGCTGCTGCTGGCGATGCGCATCAGCGCGGAAGTATTAAGCAACGCCTGGGCGAAGCGCCAGCTGGAAGCCGCCAGCGACGCGGTGCGCGAAGGCGTCAGCCTGCATCGCGCGCTCGAAATGACCCAGCTGTTCCCGCCGATGATGCGCTACATGGTCGCCAGCGGCGAACAGAGCGGCGAGCTCAACGGCATGCTGGAGCGCGCGGCGGATAACCAGGACCGGGATCTGAGCGCGCAAATTCAGCTGGCCCTTAGCCTGTTTGAACCTCTGCTGGTGGTGGCGATGGCCGGCATGGTGCTGTTTATCGTCCTCGCCATCCTGCAACCGATACTGCAGCTCAATACCCTGATGAGTATGTAATTGTTCTAATGGAGAAAAATATGCAACGACAGCGCGGATTCACCTTACTGGAAATCATGGTGGTGATTGTTATCCTCGGCGTGCTCGCCAGCCTCGTGGTGCCCAACCTGATGGGCAACAAGGAAAAGGCCGACCGGCAAAAAGTGGTCAGCGATCTTGTGGCGCTCGAGGGGGCGCTGGACATGTACAAACTGGATAACAGCCGCTATCCCACCACCGAGCAGGGGCTGCAGGCGCTGGTCAGCGCGCCGTCGGCCGAGCCGCACGCGCGCAACTATCCTGAAGGGGGCTATATTCGCCGTCTGCCGCAGGATCCCTGGGGCAGCGATTACCAGCTGCTGAGCCCCGGCCAGCACGGACAGGTGGATATTTTCAGCCTCGGGCCGGACGGCGTACCGGAGAGCAATGACGATATCGGCAACTGGACAATCGGGAAGAAATAGTGCGACAGCGCGGCTTTACATTGCTGGAGATGATGCTCATTTTGCTGCTGATCGGCGTCAGCGCGGGCATGGTGATGCTGGCCTTCCCCGCCTCGCGCGACGATAGCGCGGCGCAGGCGCTGGCGCGCTTTGAGGCGCAGCTGCGCTTTGTCCAGCAGCGAGGGCTGCAAACCGGCCAGTTTTTTGGCGCCTCGGTGCATCCCGATCGCTGGCAGTTTCTGGTCTTACAGTCCCGCGAAAGCAACGACCCGCCCCCGGCCGGCGACGACTGGAACGGCTATCGCTGGCTCCCCCTGCGCGCCGGACGCGTCGCCACCTCGGGCAGCGTCGCCGGGAACACGCTGCATCTCACTTTTCCGCAGGGCGAGGCCTGGGCGCCGGGCGACAATCCCGATGTGCTGATCTTTCCCGGCGGTGAGATGACGCCGTTCCGGCTGACCGTCGGCGAGGGACCGGGTATTGCGTTTAATGCGCGCGGCGAAAGCCTGCCCGAACCGCAGGAGACGCCATGAAAAAGCAGGCCGGTATGACGCTGATTGAAGTGATGGTCGCCCTGGCGGTCTTCGCCCTCGCCGGGCTGGCGATGATGCAGGCCACGCTCCAGCAAACCCGCCAGCTGGGTCGTATGGAGGAGAAAACCCTGGCCGGCTGGCTGGCGGATAATCAGCTGGTGCAGCTCCGGCTGGAAAATCGCTGGCCCGCGCTGAGCTGGTCGGAAACCACGGTGCAGGCGGCGGGCGTCAGCTGGCACATTCGCTGGCAGGGGGTGGAGACCGACCTGCCGCAGCTGCGGGCGCTGGACGTTGAAGTCCGCCGCGCCAAAAGCGATAAAATGCCCGTCTCTTCGCTGCGCACCTACGTGACGCCGCCATGATCCAGCGCGCTCGCGGATTTACCCTCGTCGAAATGCTGCTGGCGCTGGCTATCCTCGCCGCGCTCAGCGTCGCTGCGGTCACGGTGCTGCAAAACGTGATGCGCGCCGATACGCTCACCCGCGATAAGGGCGGGCGCATGCAGGCGTTACAGCTAACGTTCAGCCAGATGGCGGCGGACTTTAGCCAAATCATTCCCCGCCGCAGCCGCGACAGCGCGAGCCTGTTTTTTGCCGGACGTTTTCAGCTCGGCAGCGACGACTGGGCGATCGCCTTTAGCCGCAACGGCTGGCCCAATCCTTTGGGGATCCTGCCGCGTTCGGAAATTCAGAACGTCAGCTACCGCCTGCGCGGGGATCGGCTGGAGCGTCTGAGCTACGACCAGCAGGACCCGCTGCCCGGTAGTCTGCCCACGGTGACCGTTATGCAGCGCAACGTGCAGGCGTTTCGCCTGCGCTTTTACGCCAGCGGCCGCTGGCAGGATGAATGGCAGCAGACCCAGACGCTGCCGCAGGGGCTGGAAGTCACCCTGACGCTGGAGCAGTCCGGCGAGATCCGCCGGCTGTTTCTGCTTACGCCGGGAGGCAGCCAATGAATACCCGCCAGCGCGGCGTCGCCCTGCTTATGGTGCTGCTGATCCTCGCTCTGATGATGGTACTGGTGAGCGCCATGACCGAACGCAGCGCGCGGATGTATCAGCAAACCGCCACTACCCTCGATAACCTGCAGGCTAAATGGTACGCGCTGGGGGCGGAAACCCTGGCGGCGGCGCTGCTGCAACGCGACGCACTCGACTCGCCGAACCAGACCCATCTGGCGCAGAACTGGGCCCAGCAGGGGCGCCGCTTTTCGGTCAATGATGGCGAGATCTACGCCACGATTACCGACGCTCAGGCCTGCTTCAATCTCAACGCCATTAACCAGCTCAGCGGCGACGAAAGCGTTGAAATCCCTTATCCCGCGCAGGTTTTTACCCGACTGCTGGAGAACCTCGGCAGCGAGCCGCTGCGCGCCTTACAGCTGACCGCCGCCCTGCGCGACTGGGTGGACAGCGATCGCCAGGCGCTGCTGAACGGCGCGGAAGACGAAGTCTATATGGCGCAATCCCCCGGCTATCTGACCGGCAATCAGCCGCTGCAGGACGTCAGCGAGCTGCGTCTGCTGGCCGGGATGGACGCCGCGCTCTATCAGCGCCTGCTGCCCTACGTCTGCGCCCTGGCGGACGAGACGCTGCAGGTGAACATCAATACCCTGCAGCCCGCTCAGGCCGCGCTGCTGGCGTCGCTCTTCCCCGCTGAACTCACCCTCGCCGAAGCCCGACAGTTGCTGCAGGCCCGCGCGGCCACCGGCTGGAGCAGCGTCGCCGCCTTCCTGTCGCAGCCACTATTACAAAAAACCGATACCGCCGCCGCGCGTCCGTGGCTGGCGGTGCACAGCGAGCGCTTTATCGCCACCTTCAGCGTGGTGATGGGCAGCGCCCGCTATCAGCAACGCAGTCTCCTGCAAAAGCAGGGACGAACCTTCAGCGTCGTCCAGCGGCGCTACGGAATCTATTGGGTAGCCGATGAATAACCACCATACTTTTTCCGCCGCCGTGCTGATTATTCGCCTCAATCCCGATGCCGCGACGGCGATATGGCGGCTGGCCGCGCCGGGCGACGCGGCGCAGACTGGCGAGTGGCATCCTGACGCTGGCGACCCGACGCTCAGCCTGCTGGCGCAGCGTCATCCGGCCTGGGTGCTGGTGCCGGCCAGCGACTGCGCGTTTCATCGCGTTACCCTGCCCGCCGGCGCGCGTCGAAATGCGCAGCAGGCGCTGGCGTTTTTACTCGAAGAACAGCTGGCAACGGAGATCGAAGAGAGCCATTTTGCCCTGATCCACCGGGATAAAAGCGACTGTGCCGTGGCGGTGGTCGGGCGGGAGAAGATGCGCGCATGGCAGGCCTGGTGCGAGGGGCTCGGACTGAACGTGCTGGCCCTGACGCCGGATGCCCTTGCCCTGCCGCAGAACCCGACCGGCTGGGGCGCCGCCCGCCGCGGCGCCCAGGGGGTCCGCCAGC
>OBWU01000229.1_pt1 | contig 16932 bp, 6 predicted proteins | sample 1476551 | NCBI WGS metagenome assembly OBWU01 (sample SAMEA2580135, study PRJEB22360) | human gut metagenome | biome: human gut; feature: human-associated habitat; material: faeces | place: Denmark | collected 2008/2010
ACGTGCGTATCTCTATGGATATCTTGAGCCAAGTCTCTGAAACTTACCGTAAGATCCGTAACACTCTTCGTTTCTTGATTGCCAATACATCTGACTTTAACCCAGCTCAAGACGCAGTGACTTACGATGAGCTTCGTTCTGTTGACAAGTACATGACCATCCGCTTTAACCAGCTTGTGAAAACGATTCGTGATGCTTATGCCAACTTTGAATTCTTGACAATCTACAAGGCCTTGGTGAACTTCATCAACGTTGATTTATCAGCCTTCTACCTTGATTTTGCTAAAGACGTTGTTTACATCGAAGGTGCCAAATCACTCGAACGCCGTCAAATGCAGACTGTCTTCTATGACATCCTTGTTAAAATCACCAAACTCTTGACACCAATCCTTCCTCACACAGCAGAGGAAATCTGGTCCTATCTTGAGTTTGAAGCTGAAGAATTTGTTCAATTGTCTGAATTACCAGAAGCGGAAACTTTTGCCAACCAAGAAGAAATCTTGGATACATGGTCAGCCTTCATGGACTTCCGTGGACAAGCTCAAAAAGCCTTGGAAGAAGCGCGTAATGCCAAAGTTATCGGGAAATCACTCGAAGCCCACTTGACAGTTTATCCAAATGAAGTGGTGAAAACTCTTCTTGGAGCAGTAAACAGCAATGAAGCTCAACTTCTAATCGTGTCTGAATTGACCATCGCAGAAGGTGTAGCTCCAGAGAGTGCAGTTAGCTTTGAGGATGTAGCTTTCACAGTTGAACGCGCTACAGGTGAAGTATGTGACCGCTGCCGTCGTATCGACCCAACAACAGCAGAACGCAGCTACCATGCAGTCATCTGTGATCACTGTGCAAGCATCGTAGAAGAAAACTTTGCGGATGCAGTTGCAGAAGGATTTGAAGCGAAATAATCAGATTAAAAATATGTCTTCTCATAGTTTAAGATGAGAGGAAAGGTAAAAGAGAGAAAGTCATTTCTCTCTTTTTTTGCTGGTAAAAGCTTAGGATAAAGATGTAGAAATTCAACATTTGTAGGAAAAGTTTTAAGTTGATTTTCTGAGATTTTTTAAAATAGGAGTCGTGTTTTGGTACTTTTCAAAAGCATGTGTTGCTTCTAAAAATCGCGACAAATAATTTGAATAATCAAGTGAAATCAGGTAGAATAGAAAGAATTGAATAATATATTGAAGAGGAAATTTTGAGAATGAAACATCAGTTTTATGGAGAAAAACGACAGCGTTTCTCTTTCCGAAAGTTGTCCGTTGGGCTCGTTTCGGCGACTATTGGAAGCTTCTTTTTGAATGGGCAAATGGCTGGGGGCTTGACTTCTGTGAAAGCATCAGAAATTCAAAGTCAGCAGTCTGCTCAGGTTAAATACCACTACGTAGTGGAGTCTGAATTGACGGAGGTAGAGAAGAGTGCCTTGATTAGGGAGATTCCAAAGTATGTTGAGGATGCTTCAGAGACCTATTACTTAGTTTATCGTCCGACTACTCATGTGGATTCGTCTGGAGTACTGCCTAAGACAGGTCACTCCGGCCTTTGGGAATCAACTTTTACAGCGATGGGTCTTGCATTACTAGTGCTTGTAGTTGTTAGAGGCAGAAATGGGAAGAGGTATTTATCTTCGCTCTTGTTGGTAACTGGAATGGGATCCATGCTGCTATCTCCAACAGTCTTAGCAGTGACGAATATCGAGCTCGCTGCATATAATCAAAGTCTTAACTTGGGTCTTGGAGATGCACTGCCAGCGCCATTGAAAATTGACGGTTACGACTATATCGGTTATCTAAAGAATGAAGAACAAAATGATAGTCATTTAGCTCATTCTGCTCTGAAGGAAAATCCGACACTTGACTGGGAGAAAGAGAAGGGAAGTGAACTTAAACCGAGTGAAACAAATCTTGATATGAAAGAGATTGTTTCAGATAAGGGGGATGCTTTAACTGAGGAAGAAAGAGAAGCTATAGCTGCTAAGGAGATTGAATTCACACGCTCAACTCCTATTTATGACTTACCAGAACTAAAAATTAGTGAGCAAAAGTCAGTCCAAGAACTTCCTTATCAGACAAAATACCAATATTCAGATGAATTGGCTCAAGGTCAATCAAAAGTTATACAATCAGGTGTTCGAGGTCAACGTACAGTTGTGACTCGTCATTATCGTAAGGGTCAAGAAATCGTGAAAAGCGAAATGATTTCTGATCAAGTGACACTTGAACCTGTTTCTGAAATTATTTTAGTTGGAACAGCTCCAGCTAACTCGATACAAAAAGAAACTCCAGTTCACGAAGTTCCAGAATTGGCAGAATATGGCACAACTCCTGAGACAGCGCCAGTTCACGAAGTTCCAGAACTGACGGAATACGGTACAACTCCTGAAATAGCGCCAGTTCACGAAGTTCCAGAATTGACAGAATATGGCACCAGTCCAGAAACAGCGCCAGTTCACGAAGTTTCAGAATTGGCAGAGTATGGCACTAGTCCCGAGACATCTCCAGTTCAAGAGATTCCAGAACTAACGGAATATAGGACAAATCCTGATACAGCACCAGTTCACGAAGTTCCAGAATTGGCAGAGTATGGCACTAGTCCCGAGACATCTCCAGTTCAAGAGATTCCAGAACTAACGGAATATGGGACAAATCCTGATACAGCGCCAGTTCACGAAGTTCCAGAATTAGCAGAGTATGGCACAAGTCCTGAAACATCTCCAGTTCACGAAGTTCCAGAATTGACAGAATATGGCACCAGTTCTGATACGCCTCCAGTTCAAGAGATTCCAGAACTGACGGAATATGGCACAAGTTCTGATACGCCTCCAGTTCAAGAGATTCCAGAACTAACGGAATATGGGACAAATCCTGATACAGCTCCTATTCATGAGAATTCTGAGTTGGAATTGACTACAAATGATGAGGTTAGAATAGAAAAGATTGATTTTTCTATTGACGAGCAATATACAGATGAGATTCCAGAGGGTAGTCGCCAGATTGCAACTCCAGGAGTCCAAGGTGAGCGTACCATTAAGACTCGTGTCTACAGTTCCAATGGTCAAGTTGTTGACCGTCAAGAATTGTCTAATGAGGAAACCTTGGCTCCGGTAACACAAATTGTCAAAGTCGGCACAGCTAAACCAAGCATGGTACCGAACGAAGCGCCAAAAGCAGAGACTCTGCCAGAGTATCCACTGACTTATACAGATGAAACGCGCGTAGAAAAAATCAACTTTAGCATTCGTGAAGAAGAAACGGATGAGCTTGTTCGAGATGCTCGTCAGATTGCAACTCCAGGTGTCCAAGGTGAGCGTACCATTAAGACTCGTGTCTACAGTTCTAACGGTCAGGAAATTGATCGCCAAGAATTGTCTAACGAAGAAACCCTAGCTCCAGTAACGCAAATCGTCAAAGTCGGCACAGCTAAACCAAGCATGGTACCGAACGAAGCGCCAAAAGCAGAGACTCTGCCAGAGTATCCACTGACTTATACAGATGAAACGCGCGTAGAAAAAATCAACTTTAGCATTCGTGAAGAAGAAACGGATGAGCTTGTTCGAGATGCTCGTCAGATTGCAACTCCAGGTGTCCAAGGTGAGCGTACCATTAAGACTCGTGTCTACAGTTCTAACGGTCAGGAAATTGATCGCCAAGAATTGTCTAACGAAGAAACCCTAGCTCCAGTAACGCAAATCGTCAAAGTCGGCACGGCTAAACCAAGCATGGTACCGAACGAAGCGCCAAAAGCAGAAACTCTTCCAGAGTATCCGTTGACTTATACTGACGAAACTCGGGTTGAGAAAATTAACTTTAGCATTCGTGAAGAAGAAACGGATGAGCTTGTTCGAGATGCTCGTCAAATCGCAACTTCGGGTGTTGAGGGTGAGCGCACGATTAAGACTCGTGTCTACAGTTCTAACGGTCAGGAAATCGACCGTCAAGAACTTTCGAATGAAGAAACCTTGGCTCCTGTAACACAAATTGTCAAAGTCGGTACAGCTAAGCCAAACATGGTACCAAGCGATGCGCCGAAAGCAGACGCTTTAGAGGAGTTCGATTTAATTTCACTGCATAATCTCTTGGCAGAAGCGGATCAGATTAAAGCTCAGGCCCGTTATTTCAACGATAGTCAGAGTCATCAAGCTAACTATGATGCTGCTTTGACGGCTGGTCAAGCGATTCTGAGCCAATCCCAAGCCAGCCAAGCAGAAGTCAACCAACTGGTGGAACAAATCAATCAAGCCAAGGCTCAATTAAGTGGACTTGAAGTTGTTAAAACGGCTCTTCAGACTGAGTACGATTTAAATCCAACGGTTAAAACTTCGGTTAAATATAAGAATGCGGATTCAGAAAAGCAGACAGCTTATACTGACGAATTGACCAAGGCAGACAAAGTTTTGAACAATCAAACTGCTACACAAGTACAGGTCAATCAAGTTCTTGCTAGCCTGACAGCAGCCAAAGAAGCTCTAAATGGAGTGCCTAAAGTCAAGCCGACTGTTTCCATTCTAAGTCTGACTGAGAATGTTGATGATAAGTCGGTGACGGTCCAATATAGATTGGAAGACCAGACCCAGTCCTTCCGTTCAGCGACTGCAGAATTGTATCAGGGAGACCAGCTAGTTCGCACTCTTCCGATTACCAACTTTGCTGGCAGCTTGAAAATTGGCGACCTAGACTACTATACAGGCTATACTTTGAAAACCAAGTTGACTTATGAACTGGATAATGGTAGCTTTACTGAGTTTGAAACAGACAGTCGTAACTTTGAGTTAGAATACAAGAAGATTGCCTTCCGTGATATTGATTCCGTTGAGTTTTATCATAAAGAAAACGACCAATACAAGCGTTTTGTATCGATGAGCTCCATGCCTACGGATCTGTCTACCTACTTCGTTAAGATCAAATCAAGCGAATCCAAGGAAATTCTCCTACCAGTTCACAGCATTTCTGAAGCAGAGAAAGATGGCAAGGCAGTCTATAAGGTTAATGTAACCCTTCCTGAACTCGTCCAAGAAAGTGAAACGGGTTACAAGTCTGGGCACAACTTCTACATCAGTAAGGCAGTCCCAAGTCAGCAAAATGTCTACACCAGCTTTGCTGGATTGGTAGAAGCTATGAAGCGAAATATGGCAGGAAACTATGTGTTGGGTGCTGATTTGGATGCGAGTGAGGTCAACCTAGCTCCTGCGGATTATGTCTACCTCAAAGGGAACTTCACCGGTAGTCTGACAGGTAGTCAAAATGGCAAGCAATATGCGATTTACAATCTAGCCAAACCTTTATTTGAAAACCTCAAGAACGGATCTTCTATTACCAATATCGACTTTAAAGATGTAAATATCGTGGGTACCTATGACTCGGCTGCGCTGGCACGCAATGCGGAGAATGCGCGAATCACAGATGTTTCTGTTCAGGGGAGAGTATCGGTAGTGGGCAACGCCTCTAACGTAGCTGGTCTTGTAGTTAATGGAACCAATACGAAAATTACAAATAGTTCCTTTACGGGTACCATCCTATCTAACAGTCAACACATCAAAGCTTATAATGTAGGTGGTTTGGTTGCAAACCTTAAAGGAGGAGAATCTCTTCTTAGCCAAAGTAAAGCAGATGTAACGATTATTAGTGGTGCTCGATCAAATGAACAACGTATCGGTGGTTTGGTTGGACGTCTAGAAAACAATGCTCGAATTACCAAATCTTATGTGACAGGAAAAGTATATAATGCAACCACTAACGGTCAAATCGGTGGAGTGGTCGGCTCGAACTACTTTAATGGTTTAGTTGATAATGTTATCAGTAATGTTAGCGGTACAAATGTTTACAGTATTTCTGGGGATCAGGGCTACAAAAACGACCGCATTACGCAAGCATATAAAGTTGCCAAGAGTGAAACCTTGAAAAACGATCAGTTTGTTACTTCTACTATTACTCAAGAAGAAATGGAAGAAAAACTGACTGCTATGGACATCACGACTAGCCTAGATGACACGAATCTAAATATGCGTTTTGTCGACTATGGTGAAGTAAACAATGCTCAATTTGACCGCGGATATTCTTACGCAAATATGGAGAAACTGCTTCCTTTCTACAATAAAGAAACCATTGTTTCGTTTGCGAACAAGATTCCGAAAGAGCATAAGTTGAATAAGGAGTACCTACTGGATGTTGTTCCGATGAAGGGTGACCAGATAATCACTGATATCCATGGCAATAAAACAGCAATCAACCGTTTGATGCTGCACTACATGGACAATACCATCGATTACCTAGAATTATCTTATAAGGGAGATTTCGTAAATCGAGGCATTGCTGAGTATAGTATCAAGGGGTTAGACCTTCTTTATACTCCAGAAGCCTTTGTATCAGATTATACTAGTATTCTAAATCAAGTCTTGCCAGAGTTGAACAAAGTCGTTCTTGATTCGCCAGCTATGCGAACAGCTCTTGGAGTAGCAGCAGATACTTCTTTAGATGAACTATACTTAGACACCGCATTTACGCAAGTGAAAAGGAAGCTATCAGGTGAGCTTCGCAAAGTGCTGTCTATGGATAAGGCTATCAATACTGAAGGTGAAGTAGTTAAGGATTATCTTGTTAAGAAGATTCTGGCTGATAAAGAAGCTTTCCTATTGGGTCTGACTTACCTTAACCGTTGGTACAATATCAACTATGATACCTTTAATGTTAAGGAACTATCGGCTTACAAGATGGATTTCTACGGTAAGAATGACGTTTCGGTTCTTGATACAATCATTGCTTTAGGAAAATCAGGACTTGAGAATCTCAAGGCTAAGAACAACTATACAGCGTATGATAATTCGCTCTCTGAAGCAACTGGTAAACGAGGGCTCTTCAATTATCTTGAAGGCTATCGTCAGCTCTTCCTTCCATACAAGACCAATAATGAATGGCTCAAGACCAATACAAAAGCCTACATCGTTGAGGCTAAGTCGGATGTGGCAGAGGCTAGACAGCTTCAGGACGCAGCCGAGGGCAAGAGCAAGTACTCTGTCGGTGTTTATGACAAGATTACTGCAGATAATTGGGAACACAAGGGCATGCTCCTGCCACTCTTGACCATGACGGAGAAGGGTGTCTATGCTATCTCTAATATGTCTACTCTCTCTATGGGGGCTTATGATCGCTACCGCCTGGATGCCAATAACAGAGTGCGCACAGACGCAGAACTAGTTGAATATGTCGAAGACAGAGTGAGAAAAACAGCTGAATACCAGCGCGACCACTATGATTTCTGGTATAAGATTCTGAGTCCAGAAAGCAAGGACAAGCTCTTCCGTTCGGTTCTGGTTTATGATGGATTCTCATTGGTTGACAAGAATGGTCAAAGATATTGGGCTCCAGCTAATGACAAAAAATCACAGGCTATGCAGGAATTCTTTGGACCAGCTGGCAAGTGGTATCCAAGCAAGGGCTATAATGCCTATGCTACGGGTAGTGTAACTCACTTTGATGCTGCTAAATTGTTGGAAGACTATGGTAACTCAGTCTACACGCATGAGATGACCCATAACTCTGACGGTGCTATTTACTTTGAAGGTTATGGTCGTCGTGAGGGCTTGGGTGCGGAACTCTATGCTCGTGGACTCTTGCAGTCTTCACCGAGCGCAGATGAACCAACCATTACGCTCAATACTCTCTTCAAGGTGTACAAGGATTCTAAGACACGTATGCATACCTATAATTTCAAGGAACGTGTTCAAAATGCAGCAGACCTGCAACACTATGTTCATGGTATGTTTGACATGATCTACACCTTGGACTATCTAGAAGGTACTTCTATGTTGAAGCAGAGCGATGCTGCCAAGTTACAGTGGTTCAGGAAGATGGAGAATTACTATATTACAGATAAGTATGGTAAGGAGACTCACGCTGGTAACCAGACGCGAAGCTTCACAGCTGAGGAAATCAAGCAGCTGAAGACCTTTGACTCCCTGATTGAAAATGATGTGATCACTCGTCGGGAGAACAAGGAAAGTGGGAAATATGGTCGAAATGGCTACCTCAGCCTCAGCCTTTTCTCACCAATTTACTCAGCCTTGAGCAATCCAAATGGAGCGCCAGGTGACGTCATGTTCCGTCGCACAGCCTATGAATTACTGGCAGCCAAGGGCTATCATGACGGATTTGTCCCTTATGTTTCTGGTCAGTACTCTCAGGAAGCCTTTGATGAAGGGAAGAAAACGTGGGACGGATGGTCTGGAAGAGATGTCGGTCTCGTGACAGACCAGAAAGTCTTGGAAAATGTATTTAAGGGTGAATACACCTCTTGGGCAGCCTTCAAGAAGGCCATGTATAAGGAGCGGATTGATCAGCTGACCAAGCTGAAGCCAATCACCATTGAGTACGAGCTTAAAAATCCAAACAGTACCAAGAAAGTAACCATTCGTTCTTATGCAGAGATGCAGCAGTTGATGGACGCAGCCGTGGCAGAGGATGTACGCAACATTACCAATGCTACTAGCCGTGTCGAAGCTAGCTGGGTTAACCTGCTCAAGAAGAAGATTTACAACGCTTATCTTCGTGAGACAGACGACTTCAGACAGTCCATCTTTGAAAGATAGATACGAAAAAAGAAGATCCAAGTGATCTTCTTTTTTAGGGGAACGGCTTGCTTAGTACAAAAACGAATGAACCTACAAATAAATTGATACATGATATATTTCTTGCTCGAAATGTCTGTTTAGAAATTTGAAATCATTCACCATCTAGTATACTCGTTTTGAAATTCCTTTTGTTTTTCATGAAAATATGATAAAATGATAGCTGTAAAAATTTTTTTAAGGAGATTCGGATGAAAACAAATACACTTGCTCGCGTGAATGCGATTTTTGGTCTTATTTCAGGTATTGTCTTGCTGTTGGCTCCAGTTGTTATGTTTATGATAGCTGTCGGTGCTGCTGCGGCAACGGAGAACTCTGATGCAACAGTTGGACTATTGACGATTTTTTCAATTATTTTATCATTGGTGAAAGTTGCAATCTTGGTTTTAGGAATTGTGGCTATTGTGTATTACAAGGATGATGAGCGTGTGACACCTGCACCGTCTGTCTTGTTTATTGTAGGTGGTGCTGTTGGATTGATCCCATTCTTGGGCTGGGTAGGAGGAATTCTGACAATCATTGGTGGATCCCTCTATTTTGGACTTTTGAAAAAATTCGAGATTCAAGAATAATGACTTTTTGTTAGAAATATTTTCAAATAAGAGAAGGCGCTTAGCCTTCTTTTTGTCATCAACGACAGATAAATTTTACAGGATAAATAAGCTTTTACATTCGTAAAATCTAAAGCATTTATTTGAGACAAGGAAGTATTTTTATAGTATAATGGTGGATGTGAAATACCTATATCAAAATATAATACTAGTTATTTTCTTGATAGAGGTTGAAAAGTTGAGAGGATATAGAATGAAAAAGTTTTTTGGAGAGAAACAGCATCGTTTCTCCTTACGAAAATTAGCAATTGGACTTGTGTCAGCTTCGATTTCAAGTCTATTTTTTGTGTCCATTGCGAGTAGTGGAACCGTATTTGCCCAAGAAAATGTAGCTGTTCACTACAAATATGTGACGGATACGGAGCTGAGTGGGCAAGAAAAAGACTTGATTGTCAAGGATATTCCTAAAATTGCGGAAGATAGTGAGAGCACCTATTATCTAGTCTACCGTATGGATGAGAAAGCCCAGCTGGGTCAGTTGCCCAATACAGGTGGGCAGAATAGCCTTACTAGCGTTTTATCAGGTGGAGTTCTGGCTTCGATTGGTTTCCTTATTTTTGTCGTATCGAAAAAGAAAGGCAAAAAGAAAGCTATCTTGAAAGTTGTCTTGATAACAGGGATGGGCAGTGGTTTGGCTTCTTCAGTTCAGGCTATTGAAAATCAACTTTTGCTCCAGTACAATCAGGAATACCAATTATCCCAAGGAGATAGTCTGCCTTTGCCACGTGCCTTATCAGGTTATACTTATCTAGGCTATATTAAGCAAGACAAAGAGATTAATCAGCAAGAAACTGTTGCTAGGGATCAGAAACTTGACTATACGGTTCAACCTCATTTCCAAGCCAACGAAGGTGGACAAAGGGCAGGAGATGAGCAGAAAATACCATCTCCTACACTCCCTGCTGAAAAACCAATCCCTTCTCAAGATTCATCCGATCCAAAACCGTCCGGTCTTGCTAGTATTGATCCTCAGGATGAAGTCTTGGCTGGTCGCGTGAACAAACCAGAGCTCCTATACAAAGACCAAGAAATTGTAACCAAACTAGACTTTTCAGAAGTGGTTCAAGAAAATTCAGAACTAGCAGAGGGAACCATTCGTGTCAAACAAGAAGGTCGTGCTGGGAAGAAGATTGAACTTGTTCGCATTTTCACTGTTGAAAACCAAGAAATTTCTCGGGAAGTTCTATCAACTAAATTAGAAGAATCCTTGCCACGTATAGTAGAAAAAGGGACTAAGAAGGCAGTTGCTCCGAGTGAAGCACCTCAGTCTGCAAGAAAAGGAGAGTCTGAGACTCAGGCTACATTACCAGAATATACAGGCGAGCAAGCGGGAGCGGTTGTAGCCCCAGAGACAGCTGAAAAAACAGAATATACAGGCACCCAAGCAGGAGCAGTCGTTGAACCCGAGCAAGTTGCTCCATTGCCTGAGTATCAGGGAACTCAAGCTGGTGCCATCGTTGAGCCGGAAAAAGTTGAGCCGAAGGTTGGGGGCGTCCAGTCAGGGGCTTTGGTGGAACCAGAAACGACTGACAAACCAGCCTATACAGGCGAGCAGTCTGGAGCAATCGTAGAACCTGAACAGGTGACACCAACACCAGAATATACAGGAACTCAAGCGGGAGCGATTGTAGCCCCAGAGACAAGCGAAAAACCAGAATATACAGGTGAGCAATCTGGTGCAATAGTAGCTCCAGAGACAACTGAAACACCAGAATATACAGGAACTCAAGCAGGAGCCATCGTGGAACCGGAACAAGTCGCTCCTCTTCCAGAATATACTGGCAATACCGAGCAAGTAAAACCGGAAGCTCCGACAGAAAAACCAAAAGAAAAAGATCCAGAGAAGACGCTTGAGCTAAGAAATGTTTCGGATCTGGAGTTGTATAGTCAGACCAATGGTACTTACAAACAACACGTTTCTTTAGATGGTGTCCCAAGTAATCCAGACACTTACTTTGTCAAGGTTAAATCTTCGTCATTTAAAGATGTCTATCTACCAGTCGCTTCAATAACGGCTGAAACGAAAGATGGCCAGCCAGTTTATAAAATCACAGCCAAGGCTGAGAAACTCCAGCAAGAGCTAGAAAATAAGTATGTCGATAATTTCACCTTCTACCTAGCTAAGAAGGCTAGAGAGGAAACGACAACCTTTACTTCCTTTAGCAACCTAGTCAAAGCTATCAACCAGAATCTTTCTGGAACCTATCATTTAGCAGCTAGTTTGAATGCCAACGAAGTAGAACTAGGACCTGATGATAGATCGTACATCAAGGGCACCTTTACTGGTCAGCTGATCGGTGAAAAAGATGGCAAGGAGTATGCTATTTACAACTTGAAAAAACCTCTTTTTGAAACCTTGAATGGCGCCACAGTAGAAAAATTGAGTCTGAAAAATGTCTCTATTTCAGGGAAAGATGATATCGGTGCACTGGCCTATGAAGCTCAGAATGGCACAAAGATTAGACAAGTTCACGTCGATGGTGTTCTCGCTGGTGAACGTGGTATCGGTGGTTTGCTGGCTAAGGCAGACCAATCAAGCATCACAGAGAGCAGTTTCAAGGGAAGAATTATCAACACTTATGAGACGACTGCTGCCTACAATATCGGTGGTCTGGTCGGTCATTTGACAGGAAACAGGGCTTTGCTGACGAAGTCAAAAGCGACAGTAGCCATTTCATCCAACACAAATAGTTCAGATCAGACAGTGGGTGGTCTTGCAGGTCTAGTAGACCAGGATGCACAGATACAAGATAGCTATGCTGAGGGTGATATTAACAATGTCAAGCACTTTGGTAGAGTCGCGGGAGTAGCAGGCTATTTGTGGGATCGAAAAACTAATGAGGAACAGCATGCTGGAAGATTGACCAATGTTCTCAGTGATGTCAATGTAACCAACGGGAATGCCATTACCGGTTACCACTATAATGAAATGAAGGTGAAGGACACATTCAGCAGCAAGGCCAACAGAGTCTACAATGTCACCTTAGTCAAGGATGAGGTCGTCAGCAAGGAATCCTTTGAAGAAAGAGGGACAATGCTAGATGCTTCCCAAATCGAAAGTAAAAAAGTAGCCATCAATCCTCTCACTCTACCAATAGTGGAGCCCCTCTCAACAAGTGGCAAGAAGGACAGTGACTTTTCTAAGGTGGCCAATTATCAAGCTAAGCGCGACTTGGCTTATAAGAACATTGAAAAATTGCTACCTTTCTACAATAAGGCAACCATCGTCAAATACGGAAACCTAGTTAACGAGGACAGTCTTTTATATCAAAAAGAACTCTTGTCAGCAGTCATGATGAAGGACAACCAAGTCATCACAGATATTGTTTCTAACAAACAGACTGCAAACAAACTCTTGCTTCACTACAAGGATCATTCATCTGAGAAGCTCGATCTCAAGTACCAGAATGATTTTGCCAAATTAGCGGAATATAGTCTAGGAAATACGGGTCTTCTCTATACACCAAACCAATTCTTGTATGACCAAAGCTCTATCATCAAACAAGTCTTACCTGAATTGCAGCAGGTGGACTACCATTCAGAAGGCATCAGAAAGACACTCGGTATTTCTCCAAAAGTCGAGCAGACTGAGCTCTATCTTGAAGACCAGTTCGCCAAAACAAAGGAACATCTGGAAGATAGTTTGAAAAAACTTTTGTCAGCAGATGCTGGACTTGCTGGTGATAACTCAGTTACCAAGGGCTATCTTGTAGATAAAATCAAACGCAACAAAGAAGCCTTGCTACTTGGTTTGACCTATCTAGAACGTTGGTATAACTTCAGCTATGGTCAAGTAAACGTCAAAGACCTTGTTCTGTACCATCTGGACTTCTTTGGTAAGGGAAATGCTTCACCACTAGATACTCTGATCGAGTTGGGTAAATCTGGCTTTAACAACCTTCTAGCTAAGAACAACGTTGATACTTATTCTATTAGTCTAGCTAGCCATCATGGAACGACAGATTTATTTAGCACTCTAGAACATTACCGAAAAGTCTTTTTACCAAATACAAGTAACAATGACTGGTTTAAATCAGAGACCAAGGCTTACATCGTCGAAGAAAAATCTAATATTGAAGAAGTCAAAACTAAGCAAGGACAAGCTGGCACTAAGTATTCTATCGGTGTTTATGATCGCATCACGAGTGCCACTTGGAAATACCGCAATATGGTCTTGCCTCTCCTAACCTTGCCAGAGAAATCAGTATTTGTCATCTCGACCATGTCTAGTCTAGGATTTGGAGCCTATGATCGCTATCGCAATAGTGACTATAAGGCTGGAGATGAACTCAATAAGTTTGTTGAAGAAAATGCGCGTGAAACAGCCAAACGCCAGCGAGATCACTACGATTATTGGTATCGAATTTTAGATGAACAATCACGTGAAAAACTCTATCGTACCATCTTGCTTTATGATGCTTATAAGTTCGGTGATGACACAACCTCTGGAAAAGCTACAGTTGAGGCTAAGTTTGATAGTTCCAATCCAGCCATGAAAAACTTCTTTGGACCAGTTGGCAATAAGGTAGTACACAACCAGCATGGAGCCTACGCAACAGGGGATGGTGTCTACTATATGTCTTACCGTATGCTGGACAAGGATGGAGCCATTACTTATACCCATGAAATGACCCATGATTCGGATCAGGATATCTACCTTGGCGGCTATGGTCGAAGAAGTGGTTTGGGACCAGAGTTCTTCGCAAAAGGTTTATTGCAAGCCCCTGACCAACCAAGTGACGCAACCCTTACCATCAATTCTATCTTGAAACACTCAACATCAGATAGTACAGAGGGCTCCCGTCTGCAAGTCTTGGATCCGACAGAGAGATTCCAAAATGCTGCAGATCTTCAGAACTATGTCCATAACATGTTTGATCTTATCTACATGCTGGAATACCTCGAAGGGCAATCAATCGTTAACAAACTAAATGTTTACCAGAAAATGGCGGCTCTCAGAAAAATTGAGAACAAGTATGTGAAAGATCCAGCAGATGGAAATGAGGTTTACGCCACTAACGTAGTCAAAGAATTGACAGAAGCAGAGGCTCGAAACCTGAATAGTTTTGAAAGTTTGATTGACCATAACATCTTGTCATCTCGTGAGTACCAGTCTGGTGACTATGAACGAAATGGATACTATACGATCAAACTCTTTGCCCCAATCTTTTCTGCTCTCAGCAGTGAGAAAGGCACGCCAGGGGACCTTATGGGGCGTAGGATTGCTTACGAACTTTTGGCTGCCAAAGGCTTTAAGGATGGAATGGTACCTTATATCTCCAACCAATATGAAGAAGCTGCCAAACAAAAAGGTAAAACTATCAATCTCTATGGTAAAGAACGAGGATTGGTGACAGATGATCTTGTATTGGACAAGGTGTTTGAAGGCAAGTATGCATCTTGGGCAGATTTCAAGAAAGCCATGTACAAAGAACGTGTGGATCAGTTTAAAAACTTGAAACAAGTGACCTTTAAAGATCCGACAAAACCATGGCCAAACTATACGACAGAGACCATCAATCAAGTGAGTGAATTGCAAGCCCTCATGGATCAAGCTGTTCTCAAGGATGCTGTAAGTCCTCGTTGGAGCAACTATAATCCAGAGTATGATAGTGCCGTTCATAAGTTGAAGAGAGCAATCTTTAAGGCCTATCTTGACCAAACAAACGACTTCAGAACCTCTATTTTTAAGAAATAAGGGGTGGAAAATGAAAAGGGAGGATCGACAGATCTTCTCTTTTTATGTCCGGCTGTCTGAAAGCTGGTAGGCGATTTGTTTGTGACGGAGAAGGTCTTTTGTTTCTGGAGCAAATATGGTAGAATGATAGCTACGAGAGAAGGAGGTTCTTATGGAGAGAGATAGATTGGTTCGACTCAATTGGAGACTGGGCATGCTGGCAGGTATAACCTTGCTTTTGGGACCTGTTCTACGATTTTTGCTATCCTATACTGGGGCCATCATCTATAAAGATCCTTCAAAAATGCTGGTTGTCACGGTTGCCTTTTCCCTGCTCCTGACATTTTTTAAGATTTTGATGATTGCATTAGGAACCTTTATGTTAATCTATTTCGAAGAGGATCAACAACTTCGAATGCTGCCATCTATTTTATTTATCATTGGTGGCGTGCTGGGCTTTCTTTCAGCGACCGAGTGGATAGGAGGATTTCTAATCATTAAAGGCGCTGTTTCTTTTTCTAAATTTTTAAAAGAAGTCCGTGGCCTTGTCTGATAGTCTAGTGAAACAATCCGTTTGAGGGTTGTTTTTTATTTAAAGAATTATCTGGCGAAAGAATATGTTAGCAAAATGCTCTTTTTATAAGAAAACTTGATGTAATACAACTTGAAAAAATAAAAGGAGAGTATTATGAAACAATCTTTCATTACATCGTATTTAACATTCTATTTAAAAGCTTCCATTGCTTTAGAGGGAATCTTTATAAAAACTTCTAACCCTAATACTATTTTAAAAGTTATTCCACTGGGTTCTCAAAATAAAACAATTCCTGTTGATCATGTTGCAAGTGTAGATAGTTCATTTCGTCTTGATTTCAAATCATTTGCTTGGGATATAATTTTCGCTCTTATTGGCCTTTCAATGATGCAAAATTCATTTATCGGAGGATTGATATTAGCGGCTTATGGTGTATTAACAGTGCTAAGTGCTTTTCAAACTCTACTAGTTTTGCATCTTATTTCTGGTGGAACACATGTTGTCAGTGTGATAGTATTTGAAAAAGCTAATCTTGAAAATTGCAAAGAAACAATTGAAGGTCTAATTCATAATCGTTACAATGATACTAATGTAACTAAGAATACTGATCGTTTAATTGATGCTTTAAATAACAAATAATTGCAATCGTTTCTTGATTGAATATCACGAATTAATAATAACTAGATGAGAGAACACTGTTCTCTCTTTTTAGTTGATTTTAACTAGCTTTTTTGTGAAAAATTGTGTAAAATAGAATAGATAAACGAGGGCAACCTCGAAAAATTAAAGGAGAATCCATCTAATGGTAAAATTGGTTTTTGCTCGCCACGGTGAGTCTGAATGGAACAAAGCTAACCTTTTCACTGGTTGGGCTGATGTTGATTTGTCTGAAAAAGGTACACAACAAGCGATTGACGCTGGTAAATTGATCAAAGAAGCTGGTATCGAATTTGACCAAGCTTACACTTCAGTATTGAAACGTGCGATCAAAACAACAAACTTGGCTCTTGAAGCTTCTGATCAATTGTGGGTTCCAGTTGAAAAATCATGGCGCTTGAACGAACGTCACTACGGTGGTTTGACTGGTAAAAACAAAGCTGAAGCTGCTGAACAATTTGGTGATGAGCAAGTTCACATCTGGCGTCGTTCATACGATGTATTGCCTCCAAACATGGATCGTGATGATGAGCACTCAGCGCACACTGACCGTCGTTACGCTTCACTTGACGACTCAGTTATCCCAGATGCTGAAAACTTGAAAGTGACTTTGGAACGTGCCCTTCCATTCTGGGAAGATAAAATCGCTCCAGCTCTTAAAGATGGTAAAAACGTATTCGTAGGAGCTCACGGTAACTCAATCCGTGCCCTTGTAAAACACATCAAAGGTTTGTCAGACGACGAAATCATGGACGTGGAAATCCCTAACTTCCCACCATTGGTATTCGAATTCGACGAAAAATTGAACGTAGTTTCTGAATACTACCTTGGAAAATAA
>OBWU01000231.1_pt1 | contig 16492 bp, 13 predicted proteins | sample 1476551 | NCBI WGS metagenome assembly OBWU01 (sample SAMEA2580135, study PRJEB22360) | human gut metagenome | biome: human gut; feature: human-associated habitat; material: faeces | place: Denmark | collected 2008/2010
ATCTTTCACAAGATGGCAGTCTCGCTAAAAACAAATGGGTACAAAACGCAGGTTCTTGGTACCACTTTGACGGTTCTGGTAAAATGCAGACAGGCTGGCTCAAAGATGGGAATACATGGTATTCGCTCGCAGACAGTGGCGCTATGCGTACTGGCTGGTACAAGGAAGGTAACACATGGTACTCACTAGCAGATAGTGGTGCTATGCGCACAGGTTGGTACAAAGAAGGGTCTACTTGGTACTACCTAAAAGGCAGTGGCGCTATGGCAACAGGATGGGCAACTGCAAATGGTCAATGGTCTTACTTTGAAAAATCAGGTGCAATGGTCGCAGATAGAGCTGTTCCAGCCAGTGATGGGGAAAGTTATGTCATTGGTAAGGATGGCTATCTAGCAAATAGAAAAGATTCTGGATACAATATTCATGATATTGTCAAACTTGGAGATGGGCAAGAATATTTGCTAAATGCTAAAGGTGACGATGTTATTATTGAAAAAAATGCTTGGTATATCAGACCAGAGTTCAAGAAGTTTTCCGACAAATATGGGGATGAGGTTTCAAATACAACCTTAGCTCTGGTAGATAATAAAGATGAAGGACAAGAAATTGATTCTAAGGCAGTTGTACAGAACTTCCAAAACTTACCAAATCGTTACTACTTTGATGAAAATGGACATCGTGTGGTTAATATCCCAGCAATGACAACCTATTCAGAGATTAAAAAAGTTGGCAATGATGTCTATTTAGAAAATCCAGGTGCACGACTTCGTCTTGGAGCTACTAACTTTACAATCAATAACAATAAACTATACTATTTAGAAAATGAGCAAGGTAAGCTCAAAACAGGTTACTTTGTATTAATTGATGATGGAGCAACCACTACACACCATCATATCCTAGCCTATGCGGATCAATCTGGTGAAATTCTTAAGATGAAACGCTTGCCATCAGGAGTTTCAAATTTCCTTGATAAAGAAATTGATGGTTTATATGGTGAAAAAATTAAAATTGAATCTCCACACTCAAACGAATATTATAAAGTGGTCGTGGTTAAATAAAAATAATATCTTCACAACTAATTGTTAACACTCTAACCAATATACCATTTTCAGGAGGCTTTAGATTTCTTGTATTTTAAAAGGAAACTAAAGCCTTTTGTAGATGGAGCAGGGGATAGAGTTATCTATAAAATAATGAAAAGGAGTCTGTCATGGAAATGAAAAATATATTTGTAGAATTGGAGCAATTTGAAGAGTTAACCCCAGAGGTATTGGAGGAAGTGAATGGTGGAGGGATTTTTGAAGATATTTACCATTGGCTACATCTACTCCCAGAGCCAAGATAGTATTTTGATTAAAATGTGTTAACTAAACAGATTTATGATTATATTACTTGAATTTTTAGTGTTTATATTGATTTTAATCAATATTTTAGCTCCTCCGATTTATCTAGGTAGTCAACTCTCTAAAGCATTTTATGACAAACGCTCTATATTTCTTTGGGTAGTTTTTCAGCTATTTGCTACCTTCGTTTTTCCGAGTTTCTTGCATGTTGGCAATTTATTATTCTTTTATATAATATTTTGGATTGTGTTAAAGAAAAAGAAGAAGGAAGCTCTCTTTCTTGCCCTTTATCTATTTATGTTTTATCAAAGTATTCGATATTTGATTTTGACATTTATAATACGATTGATATTTGACTACTCTGAACTATCTGATTTCTTGCATAGTGGATTTAATTCTGTATTTAGTTTGATTTCGTTGTTTTTGTCTGTTGTCATTTTAAGACGATGGGGAATTGATCTCAATATATTATTTTTAGATAAATTTCAATCGTTAGTGACGAAAAGTATGTGGATCTTATCCTTATTGTTTGGTTTCAGACTGTTTTCATCCATCATGTCTGGAGGATGTAATCCTTTCTATGTTCGTTTTGACACGACCATTTCTCTCCTGATTTTCATTCTCTTTTTCTCTTGGCTCTTTTACATCAAGCATTTGGAGCAGGTTTATCGTGATGAGCAAACCATTCAGAGACAGGAAGATGAAAATCGTTCCTTGCAAGGAATAGTGGATAAGCTAGGTCATCTCTATGATGAAGTTCGAGGTTTCCGTCATGATTTTGCAGGAATTGTCGCCAGCATGGAGCCTGCCATAGCCAATCAAGACATGGCTGAGGTGTCTACCATTTATCAAGATGTTTTTCTAAAGACAAATGAAAAGCTGAGAAAGGCAGATTACACAGCCTTTAATCTTCACAATATTCATGACATAGCCATTCGTAATACCTTGGCCAAAGCCATGATTGTGGCAGATAAGCAGGGAATTCATTTTAGTTTGGAGACGGTGGGGGTTGTTGAAGAGCTGACATTGCCGATGTTGGAGGCTATCCGTATCCTCTCTATCCTCACGACAAATGCCTTAGAGGCAGCCAGTGAGGCTGAAAATCCGCAGATTCGGGTTGCTTTGTTGGCAGGTGATAGGAGTGTTCGTTTTATCATTGAAAACACTCGTAAGAAAGAAGAACTGAATCCCAGCATTCTCAGTCAAAAGGGTTATTCGACCAAGGGAAGCCACAGTGGACTGGGCTTAGCGACCTTGGAGGATATGGTTTTTCATTATGATTTAAACTTAGATACCCAACTAGGAGAGACGACCTTTAGACAAGATTTAGAATTGCCATTTAAGAATGAGAAACGAGGGGGAGAGGAATGAGAATTTTAGTTTTGGAAGACGATAGAGTCCAGCAGGGACGGATAGAGCAGACTTTACTAGATATCGGTCGCTCTCGTAATTTAAGATTGGAGATTGATATTGCCAAAAACTATGGAGATGTTGAAAAGTATTCTCAGTATTTTGACAATTACCAGCTCTATTTATTGGATTTAGAGATTGATGGAGAGCGTGAACGGGGCTTTCAGGTTGCTCAACAGGTTCGGGAGCAGGATCCTTTTACAAGCATTGTCTTTGTGTCTACGCACTCGGAGGCCTTGCCTCTAGCTTTTAGCTACCACTTGTCTGCCTTGGATTTTATTTCCAAGGATCAGTCTGAGGAGGATTACCGTTATCAGCTGGAGCGCTGTTTGGACTATGTATTAGCAGTGGATAAGAGGGAAAATATGTGTCTCTTCACCTATAGTTTTGAGGGAAGACGGGGTTTTACTCTGCCTTACCATGAGATTTTAGCCTTTGAAACTTCAGTGGAATCCCATCGTATCAAGGTCTATTATGCCAATCATTCTATCAAGACCATTTACGGCAGTCTCAAGGATATCGCTGCTAAGGCTGAAAAAGATTACTTTGTCTATGCCAATCGCAATACGTTGGTCAGTTTACAGGCTATTGAGGAGATGACTGCCACAGAAGTGACCTTGTTAGAAGGCTTGCACTTCCCCGTATCACGAACAGCCAGAAGAACCCTTAAAAAACATCTCAATGTCTAATATCTGTTAGATTTGAATGAATTTATCAATAAGAATGTCGGAAAATTTTCTGATATTCTTATTTTTTTGACTTCTTTTTCGAATAGATAGGTAAGAGGAAAAAGGAAAGGAGCCTAGTTCATGTTTATATCAATGTTCTACCCATGGTTCACTGAGTTATTTTTTAAATAAAATTTAATTTAGTTGTGTATTTTCGGATTATTTTTCGAATAAATAAGTGAGAAGAAAAAGAAAGGAATAAAATAATGAAAGAACATTACTATGGATTTGTTGAGCTAACGTCGGAAGAATTGACCGATATTCAAGGTGGAGAAAATTGGACGAAGACCCTTGCAGATTGGTACATTGGATTTCGTAGAGGTTTAGGTTTTTAGGAGGATAAGCGATGAATGAAATGACTAACGAGTATACTATTGAAGTACTAAAGGAAAGCGACTTAGCTTTGCTGGTGGGTGGTAGCAAGGAAAGTTATCAAGGGGGTCTAATTACAGGTCTATTGTTACGTAGTGTATTTATTGGAACTCCATTTTTTAGAGGATAAGATTTAGAAAAAATAGAACAAGAGGAGAAAAAGATGACAAATTTTGACAAAATGGAACAGAACTTTGTAGCTCTTACAGAAGAAGAGTTGATGAATGTAGATGGGGGAATTATTCCGATTGCAGTAGCAGCTAGTATTATTGCAGGTTCAGCATTTGCCGGTTTAAGTGCAGGAGTAGCTATTGGAATTAGTCGAAACAAGAGATAATGAGAGAATCAATGAAGTTTTCAAACGAATTTGCGGCTGTTATTATATCAGCCTCAGGAATAGTGGGTTTATTAGTAGGAGTAGCTATTGGATTAGCTAGTATTATTTAAAAAGGAGTATATCATGCAAAATTTGAATCAATTTGAAATCGTAAAGCAAAATGAATTAGAGCAAGTACAAGGCGGAGTGGGTTTATTGATTGTTATCGGAGGCTCATTACTTGCTGCAGGTGGAGCTGGGGTAGCTGGTTATTGGTTATCTCGTACGTTTGGTTAATATATTTAAAGGAGTAGGTGGGATATGAAAAAATTAGAAGAAAAATTTGAGATCATGGCAGAAGAAGATTTGGCTCTTACTGAGGGAGGCATCGTTGTTACTGCTTCTACAGCTATCGCTTGGGGTGTTTTAGGAGTCGTTACCTATATGTACGGTCGTCATCTAGGAAGCAGACGTTAAATTTAATAATTTGATACAAAGGATGTAAGAAAAACTATGAATCGTAATTTAGAACAGTGTTATCTATTCTGACTATGAATAGATCATACCAAAGGTGGCTTAGAAATAGCAGGGACATTAAAAATTGAAGTAACTTTAAATAGGATGTCGTAAAGTTTACTATCAATGGTTTATTTGTTCCAAGCTTGCCTAGGGTGTCAGTAAAAAATCAATTTCCTTTCATACCATATTTTTAGTAGGCATGACGTTTGTTCTGCCTATTTTTTTATCCTAAAAGTGCATTTGGGAGGGAGATAGGCGCATTTGGGGAGGAAGTCCAGTTTTTATTTGGGGATTGGGGTAAGATAGTTGTTATCAGATGAGTTTATACTCTTCGAAAATCAAATTCAAACCACGTCAACGTCGCCTTGCCGTATATATGTGACTGACTTCGTCAGTCCTATCTACAACCTCAAAACAGTGTTTTGAGCAGCCTGCGGCTAGTTTCCTAGTTTGCTCTTTGATTTTCATTGAGTATTAGGAAAAAGGAGATGAAGATGAAATTTGGGAAACGTCATTATCGTTCGCAGGTGGATCAGATGGACTGCGGTGTAGCTTCATTAGCCATGGTTTTTGGCTACTATGGTAGCTATTATTCTTTGGCTCACTTGCGAGAATTGGCTAAGACGACCATGGATGGGACGACGGCTTTGGGCTTGGTCAAGGTGGCAGAGGAGATTGGTTTTGAGACGCGAGCCATTAAGGCGGATATGACGCTTTTTGACTTGCCAGATTTGACCTTTCCTTTTGTTGCTCATGTGCTTAAGGAAGGAAAATTGCTCCACTACTATGTGGTAATTGGTCAGGATAAGGATAGCATTCATATTGCCGATCCAGATCCTGGGGTGAAATTGACCAAACTGCCACGTGAGCGTTTTGCGGAAGAATGGACAGGAGTGACTCTTTTTATGGCACCTAGTCCAGACTACAAGCCTCATAAGGATCAAAAGAATGGCCTGCTCTCTTTTATCCCTATATTAGTGAAGCAGCGTGGCTTGATTGCCAACATCGTCCTAGCGACACTTTTGGTGACCCTGATTAACATTGTGGGTTCTTATTATCTGCAGTCTATCATTGATACCTATGTGCCAGATCAGATGCGTTCGACGCTTGGGATTATTTCTATTGGACTGGTCATCGTCTATATTCTCCAGCAGATCTTGTCTTACGCTCAGGAGTATCTCTTACTTGTTTTGGGGCAACGCTTGTCGATTGACGTGATTTTATCCTATATCAAACATGTTTTTCACCTGCCTATGTCCTTTTTTGCGACACGCAGGACAGGGGAAATCGTGTCTCGTTTTACAGATGCTAACAGTATCATTGATGCGCTGGCTTCGACCATTCTTTCGATTTTCCTAGATGTGTCAACGGTTGTCATTATTTCCCTTGTTTTATTTTCACAAAATACCAATCTCTTTTTCATGACTTTATTGGCGCTCCCTATCTACACAGTGATTATCTTTGCCTTTATGAAGCCGTTTGAAAAGATGAATCGGGATACCATGGAAGCCAATGCGGTTCTGTCTTCTTCTATCATTGAGGACATCAATGGTATTGAGACTATCAAGTCTTTGACCAGTGAAAGTTCACGCTACCAAAAGATTGACAAGGAATTTGTGGATTATCTGAAAAAATCCTTTACCTATAGTCGGGCAGAGAGTCAGCAAAAGGCTCTGAAAAAAGTTGCCCATCTCTTGCTCAATGTCGGCATTCTCTGGATGGGGGCTGTTCTGGTCATGGATGGCAAGATGAGTTTGGGGCAGTTGATTACCTATAATACCTTGCTGGTTTACTTTACCAATCCTTTGGAAAATATCATCAATCTGCAAACTAAGCTTCAGACAGCGCAGGTTGCCAATAACCGTCTGAATGAAGTTTATCTGGTAGCTTCTGAGTTTGAGGAGAAGAAAACAGTTGAGGATCTGAGCTTGATGAAGGGAGATATGACTTTCAAGCAGGTTTCCTACAAGTATGGCTATGGTCGAGATGTCTTGTCGGATATCAATTTGACAATTCCCCAAGGCTCTAAGGTGGCTTTTGTGGGAATTTCAGGGTCAGGTAAGACGACGCTAGCTAAGATGATGGTTAATTTTTACGATCCAAGTCAGGGAGAGATTAGTCTGGGTGGTGTCAATCTCAATCAGATTGATAAAAAAGCTTTGCGCCAGTACATCAACTATCTGCCTCAACAGCCCTATGTCTTTAACGGAACGATTTTGGAGAATCTTCTTTTGGGAGCCAAGGAGGGGACGACTCAGGAAGATATCTTACGGGCAGTCGAATTGGCAGAGATTCGGGAGGATATCGAGCGTATGCCCCTGAATTACCAGACAGAATTGACTTCGGATGGGGCAGGGATTTCAGGTGGACAACGTCAAAGAATCGCTCTGGCGCGTGCGCTCTTGACAGATGCGCCTGTCTTGATTTTGGATGAGGCGACCAGCAGTTTGGATATTTTGACAGAGAAGCGAATTGTCGATAATCTCATGGCTTTAGACAAGACTTTGATTTTCATTGCTCACCGTTTGACCATTGCTGAGCGGACAGAGAAGGTGGTTGTCTTGGATCAGGGCAAGATTGTTGAAGAAGGAAATCATGCTGATTTGCTTGCACAGGGTGGCTTTTACGCCCATTTGGTGAATAGCTAGAAAGAGGAGAGGATGAAACCAGAATTTTTAGAAAGTGCGGAGTTTTATAATCGTCGTTACCATAATTTTTCCAGTCGGGTGATTGTACCCATGTCCCTTCTGCTCGTGTTTTTGCTTGGTTTTGCAACGTTGGCAGAGAAGGAGATGAGTTTGTCAACTCGGGCTACTGTCGAGCCTAGTCGCATCCTTGCAAATATCCAGTCAACTAGCAACAATCGTATTCTTGTCAATCATTTGGAAGAAAATAAGCTGGTTAAGAAGGGGGAGCTTCTGCTTCAATATCAGGAAGGGGCAGAAGGTGTTCAAGCGGAGGCCTATGCTAGTCAGTTGGACATGCTCAAGGATCAAAAAAAGCAATTGGAGTATTTGCAAAAAAGCCTGCAAGAAGGGACGGATTACTTTCCAGAGGAGGATAAGTTTGGCTACCAAGCCACCTTTCGCGACTACATCAGTCAAGCAGGCAGTCTTAGGGCTAGTACATCGCAACAAAATGAGACCATCGCGTCCCAGAATGCAGCAGCTAGTCAAACCCAAGCTGAAATCGGCAACCTTATCAGCCAAACAGAGGCTAAAATTCGCGATTACCAGACAGCTAAGTCAGCTATTGAAACAGGCACTTCCTTGGCCAGTCAGAATCTAGCCTACTCTCTCTACCAGTCCTACAAGTCTCAGGGCGAGGAAAATCAGCAAGCTAAGGCTCAGGCAATTTCGCAGGTAGAAGCACAGCTTTCTCAGTTAGAATCTAGTCTTGCTACTTACCGTGTTCAGTATGCAGGTTCGGGTGCCCAACAAGCCTACGCGTCAGGCTTAAGCAGTCAATTAGAGTCCCTTAAATCCCAACATTTGTCTAAGGTTGGTCAGGAATTGACCCTACTAGCCCAGAAAATCTTGGAGGCAGAGTCAGGTAAGAAGGTACAGGGAAATCTTTTAGACAAGGGGAAAATTACGGCTAGTGAGGATGGGGTGCTTCACCTTAATCCTGAGACCAGTGATTCTAGCATGGTTGCAGAAGGTGCCCTACTAGCCCAACTCTATCCGTCCTTGGAAAAAGAAGGGAAAGCCAAACTCACAGCTTATCTCAGTTCAAAAGATGTAGCAAGGATCAAGGTCGGTGATTCTGTTCGTTATACGACGACTCATGATGCCAAGAATCAACTTTTCCTAGATTCTACTATTACAAGTATTGATGCGACAGCTAGCAAGACTGAAAAAGGGAATTTCTTTAAAATCGAGGCGGAGACTAATCTAACTTCGGAGCAGGCTGAAAAACTTCGGTACGGGGTGGAAGGTCGTCTGCAGATGATTACGGGCAAGAAAAGTTACCTACGTTATTATTTGGATCAATTTTTGAACAAAGAGTAATGTTCGTGTTTTTAGAGTTAAATGATTTTAAAACTGTGAGAAAGATTCTTCTTGCAGTTTTTTCTTTATGATTTTTGAAGTTACTACGTTATTTATTCGGTTAAATTCTTGTAATTTTAGGTTTTTTATGGTAGAATGTGCTCAAGTAATACGAAAGGCGAACTTTAAAATGTCAAAACAATTGATCTATTCGGGAAAAGCTAAAGATATCTATACAACTGAGGATGAAAATCTTATTATTTCAACTTACAAGGACCAGGCGACTGCTTTCAATGGTGTCAAGAAGGAGCAGATTGCGGGCAAGGGAGTGTTGAATAATCAGATTTCATCTTTTATTTTTGAGAAGTTAAATGCGGCTGGTGTGGAGACTCACTTTGTGGAGAAACTTTCGGACACGGAACAACTTAATAAAAAGGTTAAGATTATTCCTTTGGAAGTCGTGCTTCGCAACTACACGGCTGGTTCTTTTTCAAAACGTTTTGGTGTGGATGAGGGAATCGCCTTGGAGACTCCGATTGTTGAATTTTACTACAAAAATGATGATTTGGATGATCCATTCATCAATGATGAGCATGTGAAATTCCTAAAGATTGCGGATGACCAGCAAATCGCCTACTTGAAGGAAGAAACTCGTCGAATCAATGAACTCTTGAAAGCCTGGTTTGCTGAGATTGGGCTTAAGTTGATTGACTTTAAGCTAGAGTTCGGTTTTGACAAGGATGGCAAGATTATCTTAGCAGATGAATTTTCACCAGATAACTGCCGTTTGTGGGATGCGGATGGCAACCACATGGATAAGGATGTTTTCCGTAGGGGATTGGGAGAACTAACAGACGTTTACGAAGTTGTTTGGGAGAAGTTGCAGGGGTTGAAATAACAACCTCAAAGTCGTTGGAAACATTGTAAGAGCTGAAATAAAGGAATAAGGATTGATGGATAAACGTATTTTTGTTGAGAAAAAGGCTGATTTTCAGGTCAAGTCAGAGAGTTTGGTTAGAGAACTCCAGCATAACTTGGGACTTTCAAGCTTGAAAAGTATTCGTATTGTACAAGTGTATGATGTATTTGACTTGGCAGAGGGCTTGTTTGCGCCTGCAGAGAAACACATCTTCTCTGAGCAGGTGACAGACCACGTCTTGGATGAAGCTGCTGTACAGGCGGATCTTGCTAACTATGCTTTCTTTGCTATTGAAAGCCTGCCAGGCCAGTTTGACCAGCGTGCAGCATCTTCACAGGAAGCTTTGCTTTTACTAGGAAGTTCAAGTGATGTAACGGTTAATACTGCTCAACTTTACTTGGTTAATAAAGATATTGATGAGACTGAGTTGGAAGCGGTCAAGAACTATCTGCTCAACCCAGTTGATTCTCGTTTCAAGGACATCACGACAGGGATTGCCAAGCAGGAATTTTCTGAGTCAGACAAGACCATTCCTAAATTGACTTTCTTTGAAAGCTATACAGCAGAAGACTTTGCCCTCTACAAGACCGAGCAGGGCATGGCAATGGAAGTGGATGATTTGCTCTTTATCCAAGAATATTTCAAGTCAATCGGGCGCGTGCCAACTGAGACAGAGCTCAAGGTTTTGGATACTTACTGGTCTGACCACTGCCGTCACACAACTTTTGAGACAGAGTTGAAACACATCGACTTTTCAGCTTCTAAATTTCAAAAGCAATTGCAGTCAACCTATGACAAGTATATTGCCATGCGTGATGAGTTGGGGCGTTCTGAAAAACCTCAAACCTTGATGGATATGGCGACTATTTTCGGTCGTTATGAGCGTGCTAATGGACGTTTGGATGATATGGAAGTGTCAGACGAAATCAATGCTTGCTCAGTAGAAATCGAAGTGGATATTGATGGTGTGAAAGAGCCATGGCTCCTCATGTTCAAAAATGAAACCCACAACCACCCAACGGAAATTGAGCCATTTGGTGGGGCTGCTACCTGTATCGGTGGAGCCATTCGTGACCCATTGTCAGGTCGCTCATATGTTTACCAAGCCATGCGGATCTCAGGTGCTGGTGATATTACAGCACCGATTTCAGAAACTCGCGCTGGGAAATTGCCACAACAGGTCATTTCTAAGACAGCGGCTCATGGTTATTCTTCATACGGTAACCAAATTGGGCTTGCGACGACCTACGTTCGTGAGTATTTCCACCCAGGCTTTGTAGCTAAACGTATGGAGCTAGGTGCCGTTGTTGGTGCTGCTCCCAAGGGCAATGTAGTCCGTGAAAAACCAGAAGCAGGTGACGTGATTATCTTGCTAGGTGGTAAGACTGGGCGTGATGGTGTCGGTGGTGCGACAGGGTCTTCTAAGGTTCAAACAGTTGAGTCTGTAGAGACTGCTGGAGCTGAGGTTCAAAAAGGGAATGCCATCGAAGAACGCAAGATTCAGCGCCTTTTCCGTAATGGCGATGTCACTCGTCTTATCAAGAAGTCCAATGACTTTGGAGCAGGTGGTGTCTGTGTAGCCATCGGTGAATTGGCAGACGGTCTTGAAATTGACCTCAACAAGGTGCCTCTTAAATACCAGGGCTTGAATGGTACCGAAATTGCCATCTCTGAATCTCAAGAACGGATGGCAGTCGTGGTTCGTCCTGAGGATGTAGATGCCTTCGTTGCGGAATGTAACAAAGAGAATATTGATGCTGTTGTGGTGGCGACAGTGACTGAAAAACCAAATCTGGTTATGAACTGGAATGGTGAGACAATCGTGGACTTGGAACGCCGTTTCCTTGATACCAATGGTGTGCGCGTAGTTGTCGATGCTAAGGTTGTGGACAAGGACGTCAAACTTCCAGAGGAGCGTACAACAAGCGTAGAAACACTGGAAGCAGATACCCTTACCGTTCTATCTAACCTCAACCATGCGAGTCAAAAAGGTTTGCAGACCATCTTTGATTGCTCTGTTGGTCGTTCAACGGTTAATCACCCACTTGGTGGTCGTTACCAACTCACACCAACTGAGGCATCTGTGCAAAAATTGCCAGTTCAACACGGTGTGACTCATACTGCGTCAGTCATGGCTCAAGGTTTCAACCCATATGTAGCAGAATGGTCTCCATACCACGGTGCTGCCTATGCGGTTATTGAAGCGACTGCTCGTTTGGTTGCTGCTGGTGCCAACTGGTCTAAGGCTCGTTTCTCTTACCAAGAGTATTTCGAGCGTATGGATAAACAAGCAGAGCGTTTTGGTCAGCCAGTAGCAGCTCTCCTAGGTTCTATCGAGGCACAAATTCAGCTTGGTTTGCCATCTATCGGTGGTAAGGACTCCATGTCTGGTACCTTTGAAGAATTGACAGTACCGCCAACCTTGGTAGCCTTTGGGGTAACGACAGCAGATAGCCGTAAGGTGCTTTCTCCTGAGTTCAAAACTGCCGGGGAAAACATCTACTACATCCCAGGTCAAGCATTGGCTCAAGAGATTGACTTCGATCTTATCAAATCTAACTTCGCTCAATTTGAAGCCCTTCAAAAGGCTCACAAAGTAACATCTGCCTCGGCTGTCAAATACGGTGGTGTGCTTGAAAGTTTGGCTCTTGCTACTTTTGGGAATCATATCGGTGCAGAGGTGACCTTGCCTGAACTTGAAACGGCTTTGACAGCTCAATTAGGCGGATTTATCTTCACATCACCTGAAGAAATCGCTGGAGTAGAGAAGATTGGTCAAACGAAAGTAGACTTTACACTGACTGTAAACGGTGTGAAGCTAGATGGACACAAGCTTGACAGTGCCTTCCAAGGAAAACTGGAAGAAGTTTATCCAACAGAGTTTGCCCAAGCGAAAGAGCTGGAAGAAGTTCCAGCTGTCGCTTCTGACGTAATCATCCAAGCTAAAGAAACAGTTGAAAAACCTGTAGTTTACATTCCAGTCTTCCCAGGCACCAACTCAGAATATGACTCAGCCAAGGCCTTCGAAAAAGAAGGTGCAGAGGTTAACTTGGTGCCATTTGTGACCTTGACTGAAGAGGCTATTGTCAAGTCAGTTGAAACCATGGTTGACAACATCGGCAAGGCTAACATTCTCTTCTTTGCAGGTGGATTCTCAGCTGCGGACGAGCCAGATGGTTCAGCTAAGTTTATCGTCAACATCCTTCTCAATGAAAAAGTGCGTGTAGCTATTGATAGCTTTATCGCCCGTGGTGGCTTAATTATCGGTATCTGTAATGGATTCCAGGCCTTGGTCAAATCAGGTCTCCTTCCATACGGAAATTTTGAAGATGCAAGCAACACTAGTCCAACCCTCTTCTACAATGATGCCAACCAACACGTGGCCAAGATGGTGGAAACCCGTATTGCCAATACTAACTCACCATGGTTGGCTGGGGTGCAAGTGGGCGATATTCATGCTATCCCAGTATCGCACGGTGAAGGGAAATTTGTCGTGACAGCTGAGGAATTTGCGGAACTCCGTGACAATGGCCAAATCTTTAGCCAATACGTGGACTTCGAAGGCAAACCAAGTATGGACTCTAAGTACAATCCAAATGGTTCTGTCCATGCCATCGAAGGAATTACTAGCAAGAACGGCCAAATCATTGGTAAGATGGGCCACTCAGAACGTTATGAGGACGGTCTTTTCCAAAATATCCCAGGCAATAAAGACCAGCACCTGTTCGCGTCAGCGGTTAAATATTTCACTGGAAAATAAGACTTGCAGATTTTCTAATAGATAGCATCAGTAATGTAAAAGTCATGTAGATTTATCTCTTGATGATTGCAAATGAAAATTAGGTATAAAAAATGACATACGAAGTAAAATCTCTTAATGAAGAATGTGGTGTTTTCGGTATCTGGGGACATCCAGATGCTGCTAAATTGACCTATTTTGGGCTCCACAGTCTTCAGCACCGTGGTCAGGAGGGGGCAGGAATCCTCTCCAATGACCAAGGACAATTGAAGCGTCATCGTGATATGGGGCTTCTATCAGAAGTCTTCAGAAATCCAGCTAATTTGGATAAATTGACAGGAACAGGTGCGATTGGGCATGTGCGTTATGCGACTGCTGGTGAAGCCTCTGTAGATAACATTCAGCCCTTCCTCTTCCGTTTTCACGATATGCAGTTTGGCTTAGCTCATAATGGAAATCTGACCAATGCGGCCTCTCTCAAGAAAGAACTGGAACAAAGAGGAGCAATTTTCAGTGCGACTTCGGACTCTGAAATCTTGGCTCACCTCATTCGTCGCAGTCATAATCCTAGTCTGATGGGTAAAATCAAGGAAGCTCTCAGTCTTGTCAAAGGTGGCTTTGCCTATATCTTGCTGTTTGAGGACAAGTTGATTGCGGCTCTTGACCCCAATGGTTTCCGTCCGCTTTCTATCGGGAAAATGGCCAACGGAGCGGTGGTTGTTTCATCTGAAACCTGTGCTTTTGAGGTTATTGGTGCTGAATGGATTCGTGATTTGAAGCCAGGTGAGATTGTGATCATTGATGACAAGGGAATCCAGTATGATAGCTATACGGATGATACTCAGCTCGCGATTTGTTCTATGGAGTATATCTATTTTGCCCGCCCTGATTCTAATATCCACGGTGTCAATGTCCATACGGCTCGCAAACGTATGGGCGCGCAATTGGCGCGTGAATTTAAGCATGAGGCAGATATCGTGGTCGGTGTGCCAAATTCTTCGCTCAGCGCGGCCATGGGATTTGCAGAAGAGTCCGGGCTACCAAATGAAATGGGCCTGATCAAAAACCAATATACGCAACGTACCTTTATTCAACCGACTCAAGAATTACGGGAGCAAGGGGTGCGGATGAAACTATCTGCTGTTTCTGGTGTTGTTAAAGGTAAGCGTGTGGTTATGGTTGATGATTCCATTGTTCGTGGGACAACCTCTCGCCGTATCGTTCAACTTTTGAAAGAAGCAGGTGCGACTGAGGTTCACGTTGCTATTGGCAGTCCAGCGCTAGCCTATCCATGCTTCTACGGGATTGATATCCAGACCCGTCAGGAACTGATTGCGGCTAATCATACGGTCGAAGAAACTCGCCAAATCATTGGAGCGGACAGTCTGACCTATCTTTCTGTTGAGGGATTGATTGATTCGATTGGGATTGAAACGGATGCGCCGAACGGTGGTCTCTGTGTCGCTTACTTTGACGGTGACTACCCAACACCTCTCTACGACTATGAGGAAGACTATCGTAGAAGTTTGGAAGAAAAGACCAGTTTTTACAAATAGACGGATAAAGATTCTCCATTAAAGGAAAGGAAGAGGAAAAAGATGATAAATAAAAATGCTTATGCTTCACGTCTCACTACTGACTAAAAGCTAAAGCATTTGTCAGTAGACGCTTTGTCCTATAGGACCAAAGCTAGAGACCTGACTAGTATTTTTAGATAAAAAGATGGTTTATCTAAAAATACGTCGCACTCTTCTCAAAGAAAAGGAATAAACAAATGACAAATAAAAATGCATACGCTCAATCTGGTGTGGATGTTGAAGCGGGTTATGAAGTTGTTGAACGAATCAAAAAGCACGTGGCTCGTACGGAACGTGCAGGAGTCATGGGAGCTCTGGGTGGTTTTGGTGGCATGTTTGACCTTTCAAAAACAGGTGTCAAAGAGCCGGTTTTGATTTCAGGGACTGACGGTGTCGGAACTAAGCTCATGCTGGCTATTAAGTACGACAAGCACGATACCATCGGTCAGGACTGTGTGGCCATGTGTGTCAACGACATTATTGCTGCAGGTGCGGAGCCCCTCTATTTCCTTGACTACGTCGCTACTGGAAAGAATGAACCAGCTAAGCTAGAACAAGTCGTTGCTGGTGTGGCAGAAGGTTGTGTGCAGGCAGGCGCTGCCCTCATCGGTGGGGAAACAGCTGAAATGCCTGGCATGTACGGCGCAGATGACTATGATTTGGCTGGTTTTGCGGTCGGTGTGGCTGAAAAATCTCAAATCATTGACGGTTCAAAAGTGGTAGAGGGAGATGTTCTTCTCGGACTTGCTTCAAGTGGGATTCATTCCAATGGTTACTCTCTCGTCCGTCGTGTCTTTGCGGACTACACGGGTGAGGAAGTCTTACCAGAATTGGAAGGCAAGAAACTTAAGGAAGTTCTTCTTGAGCCGACTCGTATCTATGTCAAGGCTGTTTTGCCCCTCATCAAGGAAGAGTTGGTCAACGGCATTGCCCACATCACTGGTGGAGGCTTTATCGAAAATGTCCCTCGTATGTTTGCAGATGACCTAGCAGCTGAGGTTGAGGAAAGCAAGGTTCCAGTGCTTCCGATTTTCAAAGCTCTTGAGAAATACGGTCAGATCAAACACGAAGAAATGTTTGAAATCTTCAATATGGGTGTGGGACTTATGCTAGCAGTTAGCCCTGAAAATGTAAGTCGTGTCAAGGAATTGTTGGATGAACCAGTCTATGAAATTGGTCGTATCGTCAAGAAAGAAAACGAAAGTGTCATCATCAAATGAAAAAAATAGCGGTTTTTGCCTCTGGTAATGGCTCAAATTTTCAGGTGATTGCCGAAGAATTTCCAGTGGAATTTGTCTTTTCAGACCATCATGAAGCCTATGTGCTCGAACGTGCAGACAAACTCGGCGTTCTGTCCTATGCTTTTGAACTCAAGGAGTTTGAGAGCAAGGCAGACTACGAAGCGGCCCTTGTCGAACTCTTGGAAGAACACCAGATTGACCTGGTTTGTCTAGCAGGCTACATGAAAATCGTTGGGCCAACCTTATTGGCGACTTATGAAGGCCGAATCATCAACATTCATCCAGCCTACCTGCCAGAATTTCCAGGAGCTCATGGGATTGAGGACGCTTGGAATGCTG
>OBWU01000234.1_pt1 | contig 16198 bp, 8 predicted proteins | sample 1476551 | NCBI WGS metagenome assembly OBWU01 (sample SAMEA2580135, study PRJEB22360) | human gut metagenome | biome: human gut; feature: human-associated habitat; material: faeces | place: Denmark | collected 2008/2010
CTTGAGGCGGTACGCTAGCAACGGTTCCCTCGATAATCTTGAGAAGGGCTTGTTGCACCCCTTCACCAGAAACATCACGTGTGATAGACACGTTCTCGCTTTTCTTAGCAATCTTGTCAATTTCATCCACATAGATAATCCCACGCTCTGCACGCTCGATGTTAAAGTCAGCAGCCTGTAGGAGTTTGAGGAGGATATTTTCCACGTCCTCACCCACATAACCAGCCTCAGTAAGAGCTGTCGCATCTGCGATCGCAAAAGGCACATTCAAGCTCTTAGCCAAGGTCTGGGCAAGGAAAGTTTTCCCTGAACCAGTTGGGCCAATCATCAAGATGTTTGACTTCTGCAAATCCACATCTTCCGACTCTTCACGCGTATCGTGGAAATTGATGCGTTTGTAGTGGTTGTATACTGCTACTGCTAAAGCACGTTTGGCACGATCTTGACCGATTACATAGTGGTTCAAGATATGGAGGAGTTCGATTGGTTTTGGAACTTCAGACAAGTCTGCCAAGACTTCTTCCGCCAACTCCTCTCGAATGATTTCCTGGGCTAACTCCACACATTCATTACAGATAAAGGCGTTGTTCCCTGCGATTATTTTTTGTACTTCTTCTTGGCTTTTGCCACAAAATGAGCAATAAACCATCATATCATTATTCCTATTTGTAGGCATGATTTCCTTCCGTTCTATTCTATACTGTCATTCTATCTAAAATAAGGTCATGTAAAAAGCATGGATACTATTGACCAAATTGGTAAAGGCATTTAACCAGAGCAGGGCAGAAAGTCCATAGCGCTTTTTACGAAAAGCCTGTGCTCCTGCAAGCAAGCAGACCAAACACAGCATGGCTGTGAAAAAACCAAATATACTACGTTCCATTAGACTTCCTTTCTCTTGCGGTATTGGATGGTAAAATCATAAGGATTCTTCTCATCTTTGGTGTAGGATTTGCTTGAAACTGTCTCAAAAAGAGACAAGTTAAACTCTTCAGGGAAATAGGTATCTCCTTCAACCCGAGCATGAATTTGAGTCACAATCACTTCATCAAGATAGGGTTCAAAAGCCTGAAAAATTTGCTTCCCACCGATAATATAGAGATTCTTGTCTTGACCCTGATACCAGTCTAGAACAGACTGGATATCGTGAAAAGTAGCAACCCCATCTATCTTTTCTTCTGGGTTACGAGTCAAAATCAAGGTCTCCCGTTTTGGAAGCAAGCGACGCCCCATCCCATCAAAGGTCATACGCCCCATCAAGATAGCATGATTCAGAGTTGTTTCTTTGAAGTGTTGCAGTTCTGCTGGCAAATGCCAAGGCAGACGATTGTCCTTACCAATCACACCCTCTTCATCCTGGGCCCAAATAGCTACAATTTTCTTAGTCATGCTTCCATCCTTTTCACTGATAGTACTATTTTATCAAAAAACTCAAAAAAAGACTGGTTTGGAATAGCTTACAGAATAGAAAAAAATCTGTAAGAGGCATCCTACAGATTTTTATATGATTATTCTATTTCTTACAAACCAGGTGCTTGTCCAAGTTCTGCGGCAAGCATCCAGATTGTTTTATCAGTTTCAGTTTTAGCATCTGTAAAGATACCGTTTGTCACATCGTCACCTTCTTCATCAGTAACATCCAAACCTTTTTGGAAGAGTTCTGACAAGTAACGGTAGATAGTAAGGACACGTTCCAAGCTTTCTTCAACATTACGGTATTCACCAGCTTCTTCTTCGATTTCACTGTTTTGAAGGAATTCTGTCAATGTAGAGAATGGGCTACCACCAAGTGTAATCAAGCGTTCGCTGATTTCATCCAATTGACCATCAAGAGCTTCCATGTACTCATCCATTTTTGGATGCCATACAAGAAAACCACGGCCACGCATGTACCAGTGTACTTGGTGCAAAGCTACATGGGCTACGTACAAATCAGCAACAGCTTGGTTCAATACTTCCTTTGTTTTTGCCAATGCTACTGGCGCTGCTTTTGTCAATGATGTTACGTCTTTTACTGCTTCTTTTTTCAATTCTACCATTTTATTTTACCTCATTCATTATTATTTGTAACCACTTCTTACTGGTTACTACCTTAGTATACTACTAAGGAAAACCAATAGCAAGCCAAATGACTCACATGAGAAAAGTTGCAATAGACTGATAATTTAAGAATTTTTTAGAATGAAACCCAGTCACTTTCAAACTCTCTTAACAGAGATAAAATAAAGAAAAGAGCATACAATTTGTAGGCTCTTTTCTCAGTTTTACATCTTAATACCAGACACTGACATCAACCTGTCCTCGAATCCCTTTAAGAGAGTCAGATGAAGTATATTGCCATCCTTTTTCTCCTGAATAATGAGGATTGTTCCAATCAAGCGCATCCGTATAAGCTGCAACCCAGTTTACATGTTGTAAAATATTTGGATGATTCAAACGAGTTTGCAAAAGTTTACGATAGCTATAAACTTTCACGTTTTGGTAACCAGCATGCTTCATGGTTTCCATATACTTATTAATGATTTTAACCCAAGTGTCTGTATCTGCTGGAGCTTTCTTAGATTTATTTTCATACTCCCAGTTTTCAACATCATAGTAGATTGGATAAGATAAGTTCATCTTGTATTTCTTCAAGAGTTCAATAGTCTGCTTGGCATCATTCTCAGCATCTGTTTCATTTTCTGCATAGGTATAAAGATAAACACCATAAGGAATGCCTAGTCGATTAAATTCTTGAATATTATAAGCCAATTCCTTATCTTCTACACCGCTATATCCCAAGCGAACAATAACGCCATCAACCCCATTTTCCTGGATAACCTTTTTCCAATCACTAATGCGGCCATTATGCTCACTGACATCAATAACCTTCTTAGCACGGTCAGTTCCGACCTGTTCTTCACGATGGTTAAAGAAATAACGGTGTCCATTTCGATAAACCCAACCAACATTCAAGGCTTTCTTTTCTTTCAGTTCCCCTGAATCAGCAAAAGTATAACGAGTATCGTCCATGATTAACTCACCTGTTGCCATGACACCACTTTCAGTAAGATAGTAGTTTCCATGCCACTCATCTTGAGCCATGTATCCCCACTTCTTGAAATAATACCACTTTCCATCAATCTTTTGCCACTGTTCATTAGCATAAGAACCATCTGCCTTAAGATAGAACCAACTCTTATAATGATTATCATAAAGCCATTCGTTTTGCATCATGGCACCTTGACCATTCAAGAAATAATTTCCTTGCCACTGACTTTTAGCCATATAGCCCCACTTCTTGAAATAGTACCATTTGCCATTGATTTTCTGCCATTCTTGTTCTGCATAAGAACCATCTGCCTTGAGGTAGAACCAGCTCTTATAATTGTTATCGTAAACCCATTCATTTTTAGCCATGTAACCACCCGCTTTGAGGTAATAGTTTCCATGCCATTCTTTTTGAGCATAACGACCATCTGCTTTTATATAGAACCAACTATTGTAGCTAGTATCGAAAATCCATTCACTCTTAGCTTTTGAACCATCTGCTTTTACATAGAAGTCACCTTCCCAATGTGCTGATGTTGAATTTGGCTTACTTTCTTCTTTCTGACTACTAGCTCGCGTCTCTTTTACTTCTTCCTTTTTCTCTGGACGCTGACTAGAAGAAGTCTCAACCTTTTTCTCTTCTTCTTTTTGACTTGTAGTCGTTTCTGATTTCTTTTCTTCTACCTTACTAGAAGAAGCTTGAACACTGCTTTCTTCCGAAGATGCTTTCACTTCAGCTTCATTTGCAGCCACCTGATTAACGATCAATCCAAGCAAAAAGGCACTTGCTAATCCAATTTTTCCAATCTTTGTTTTCAATCTTTCCTCTCCTATAAAAAATGGAACAGACATATCAATGCTGTTCCACCTAGCTTTTGCTACTGATTATTTTACAAAGTCAAGCAAAGCCAAGAAGCTTTCTGCTTCAAGTGACGCACCACCAACAAGGGCACCGTCAACGTCTGGGCAAGCCATGTATGAAGCAACGTTTTCAGGTTTAACAGAACCACCGTATTGAACACGAACTTTGTCTGCAACTTCTTGACCAAAGTCAGCAGCTACAACGTCACGAACAACTTTACACATTTTTTGTGCATCGTCTTGTGAAGCTGATTTACCAGTACCGATAGCCCAGATTGGCTCATAAGCGATAACAGATGCAGCAACTTGCTCAGTAGTCAATCCAGTCAAAGCAGCAGATACTTGAGCACCTACGAATTCAGCTGCTTTACCAGCTTCGTAAGTTTCAAGTGACTCACCACAACAGATGATTGGAAGCATACCGTTTGCAAAGATTGCTTTTGCTTTTTTGTTGATATCTTCGTCAGTTTCATGGAAGTAGTCACGACGTTCTGAGTGACCGATAACAACGTAGTCAGTACCGATTTCTTTCAAAACTTGTGGGCTAGTTTCACCAGTGAAAGCACCTGCATTTTCAAAGTAGCAGTTTTGAGCAGCAACTTTAAGGTTTGAACCTTTAGCAGCAGCAAGAACAGCTGTCAAATCAACTGCAGGAGCTGCGATACCTGCTTCAACAAGGTCTGATGAAGGAAGTTTTGATGCAACGGCTTCAACGAATGCTTTTGCTTCTTCTGGATTTTTGTTCATTTTCCAGTTACCAGCGATAAATGGTTTACGTGACATTTCACATACCTCTTTTTTCAATTTATTTTCTATTTATTTTATCACAATTAGACACAGCTTGCAAATCTTACTCGGATTTCAAGCCTGCTTCCAACGATTAATCCTTCCAAAGATCCATGGCATTTCTAAAATCTGCAGATACCTGTGTCAACTGAGGATTGCTTGCTTCTCTCTCTGCCCGCTTGGCCTCTATTTGAGCCACACTTTTAATGCCTTCATGGCGCCAATTTCTCAAAATCGCCTGAATGTACTTCCAGTTTGATTTTCCATTCAAAACAGCTTCACGAAGAGCTTCCTTAATCAAGTCAGCACTGGTTCCATCTTCCTTAAGAGTCTTGGTCAAATCCTCAATCTCAAAAGGGGTCAACAAGCGTCCCAATTCCTGCTGGAAGGTTTCCACCAAATCTTTGAGCTGGTTTTGAGGTGTCAACTGGTCTGAACTTGAATGAGCTGCTCCAAGCAAATTATCCAAACGTTCCAAAGCCAAACTAGCATCAAAAAGTAATTCAATTTCACCATTCAATTCGATGGTTCGATACTGAAGTAGCCCCCTCTCCGTCAGATTGGAAATAGCCTGATTGACATCCGAAATTTCCTTGCCAATCCTTTCAGCAATCTGGCTTGGGGACATTTCTTCTAAACCTGTCGTATTTTGCAAATAGAAAAATTGCCAGACCAGAAAATCGTCGCTAGAAGGAAAGAGTTCCTTAAAATGCAAGAGCAGGGCACTCGGTAAAACCAAGTTCCCTGATTTAAAAACGTCTAAATATGTCATAATTCCTCTTATAAATACCCAAATGCAGAAGCATCATCTTCTATTTTTCTCCAGTCAAAAGGGGTTTCCTGATAGACGGCATAGTTCACCCAGTTACTGAAAAAGAGGGCTGCTGATGAAGACCAACAAAGACAAGGTGTCTGGTTGACATCGTCATCCTTAAAGTAATTTTCTGGAATATGTGGATCTAGACCTGCATCACGATCTCGGAAATATTCATTTGCCAAGGTATCACGGTCATATTCCAAATGCCCAAAACTATAAATTTCTCGTAAATCACGACTAGCCAAAATCGAAACCCCAACCTGAGGTCCTTCTGATAAAATCTCGAGATTGGTTTTATTTAAGACCTCTTCCTTAGAAATCTCCGTGTGCCGTGAATGAGGGGATACATAGCTATCGTCAAAGCCTCTAAAGAGAAGGTGCCCTTCTTTTAAAGTATCCTGAGGATAGATACCCGATAACTTACTGTCCATCTGGTATTTTTCCACTCCATAACGCAGATAAAGTCCCGCCTGAGCACCCCAACAGATATGAAGGGTCGAATAGACATGGGTCTTGGACCACTCGATTACCTGACTGAATTCCTCCCAATAGTCCACTTCCTCAAATGGTAAATGCTCAACTGGAGCACCCGTGATTATCATCCCATCAAAATACTCGTCCTTAACTTCAGGAAAAGTTTTATAGAAGGTCTCCATGTGCTCTGAGCGAGTTGTTTTAGAACAGTGGCTTTCCATATAGAGAAAATCAATATCCAGTTGCAGGGGTGTATTAGCCAAATGGCGCAACAACTGGGTCTCTGTGACCATTTTTTGTGGCATAAGATTTAAGATTAAAATCTTCAAAGGGCGGATATCTTGGTGGGCAGCACGTTGATCATCCATGACAAAGATATTCTCTGTCCGCAAAATCTCAACAGCTGGTAATTTTTTATCAATTCGAATCGGCATAACCCTCTCCTAACTGTACTCTTTCAGGAATCATTGCATATGTTTGAAGCCAAATCTCAAACACTTAGTCCTTTTATTATACTGCAAGAAGATATAGTTTTCAATTATAGTTTTTCTCTAACTAGCTATAGTCTTTTTTTATATCCTAATGTAGAGAAAACAGCCCTAGGGACTGTTTTTGATTAATAATGCATAAGAACCTTGTAATCGTAGTCACCGATTTTTTCACGACCGTTCAATTCATCCAATTCAACAAGGAAGGCACAACCTGCTACAACACCACCAAGTTTTTCAATCATCTCGATTGTTGCCTTAACAGTTCCACCTGTTGCCAAGAGATCATCTACAATAAGAACACGTTGACCTGGCTTAATGGCATCAGCATGCATAGTCAAGGTATCAACCCCGTATTCTTTTTCGTAGTCAGCAGAAATGACTTCACGTGGCAATTTACCTGGCTTACGAACAGGCGCAAAACCAATTCCCAACTCAAAGGCAACTGGACAGCCCACGATAAATCCACGAGCTTCAGGACCTACAATCATATCGATTTTCTTATCAGTAGCATACTGAACGATTTCACGAACAGCGTAGCTATAAGCATTTCCATCAGCCATCAAAGGACTGATATCACGGAAGGTAATCCCTTCCTTTGGATAATTTTCAATTGTTGCAATGTAATCTTTTAAATTCATCTTTTTCTTTCTTTCAAAGTTTTTACTCTCTATTATACCATATTTTCTCAAAAAGAAGAAAGTATAACCAATATTTCCCAACTGATACTCAATGAAAATCAAAGAGCAAACTAGGAAGTTAACCGTAGGTTGCTCAAAATAGTGTTTTGAGGTTGTGGATAGAACTGACGAAGTCAGTAACCATACTTACGACAAGGCGAAGCTGACGTGGTTTGAAGAGATTCTCGAAGAGTATAAGAGCCTGATTTCTATTTCCACTTTGTAACTCTGGTAACAACAGCAAAAAGCTGATGAATCGAATGATTCATCAGCTTTAGGGATGATATGTTCATTACAAACAAATCATATCAATCAGAAAGCTTAGTCTTCTTTCTTCTTGCGAGCTACAAGACCAAATCCACTCAATACTCCGAGAAGTCCAAGTGCTGCAAGGTTAGCATGGTCTTCTGTACCAGTATTTGGCAATTCACGCTTACCTTCAGCTTCTTTGACTGCTGTTGGTTGTGCTGGTTGTGCTGGAGTAGCCGGTACTTGAGGTTTAGCTGGCTGTTCAGGCATTGCTGGAGTAGCTGGCTCAACTGGTTGTACTGGTTGACTTGGATCAACTGGAGTTGGCATTTCAACTTTTCTGAAGATATGCTTGATAGTTCCAGCTGGATCCGTTACAGTCTTCACATATTCGTAACCTGGAATTGTTCCTGGTTCTTTAGAACCTGGCTCAGTTGGTTTCAATGGATTTCCATTCTCATCAGTCCAAATAGTTGTATTTTGTTTACCTGGATTTGGTTGAGGAACAGGTGAAGGTGTTGGAGCTGGTTGTGTTACTTTTTCGTAGACATGTTCGATATCGCCATTTGGAAGTTTCTTAGTTTCTACGAAGCGGTATCCTGGGATATCTTTCTTAGGTTGGTCGCCATCTTCTGTTGGATAGTTTGGAATTTCATTTCCGTCTTTATCCTTGAATGATGTCTTAACTTTTTCGTAGACGTGCTCTGTATCTCCATTTGGAAGTTTCTTAGTTTCTACGAAGCGGTATCCTGGAATATCTTTCTTAGGTTGGTCGCCATCTTCTGTTGGGAAGTTTGGAATTACATTTCCTTCTTTATCCTTGAATGAAGTTGTTACTTTTTCGTAAACGTGTTCTGTATTTCCGTCTTCAGTAGTTCTAGTCTCTACGAATTTGTATCCTGGAATATCTTTCTTAGGAGTTGTTCCTTCCTCAGTTGTTGTTCCTTCGATTACGTGTCCTTCAGTATCTACGAATGATGTCGTTACTTTTTCGTATACATATTCTGTATCACCATTTGGAAGTTTACGAGTTTCTACTACTTTGTATCCTGGAATCTTCTTAGGATCTTTTGTTCCTTCCTCAGTTGTTGTTCCTGGGATTGGGTTACCATTCTTATCTACGTGTTTAGTTGTTACTGGTTCGTAGATGTGCTTTGTATTCCCTTTTTCATCAGTTTCAGTCTTAACAAGTTTGTATCCTGGAATAGTTTCTGATGGGTTTTTGCCATCTTTAGATGGAACTAACTCTTTACCATTCTTATCAACAAACACTGTGTCAGGACGTACTGTTGGTGTGTAAGAAGCTTTAATTGTTTTACCATTCTTATCTTTACGTACCACTTTAACTGGAGTAGCTTTTCCTACGAAGTTTGGTTCTGGAGTGAATGTTACTTTACCATCTTTATCGATTGTGTAAGTTCCTTCTCCTGGTACTTTCTTCTCAGTTGATCCATCTTTAAATGTTGGAGCTACTGTAGTATCTACATCACCTTTGAATACTGGAGTATTCGATTGAGGTTGTCCTTTAGCACCTTCTGATACTACGTTTTCAGTAGTTGTTTTACCTAATACAGTTGGAGTGTAAGTAGCTGTTACTGGTGTTCCGTTTTCGTCAACGCGTTTAACTGTTACACCTTTAGCTGTTCCTACGAAGTCTGGTTCTGGAGTGAATGTAACTTTACCATTCTTATCGATTGTGTAAGTTCCTTCTCCTGGTACTTTCTTCTCAGTTGTTCCATCATCAAATGTTGGAGCTACTGTTTCGTCGATTGGTACTGTTATAGTTTTACCGTTTACTTTAGTAGTTCCTGGTGTGAACACTGGAGTCTCAGATTGAGGTTGTCCTTTTTCACCGATTGATGTTACGTCTTTACCTGTTGGAGTTACTGGTAACACTACTGGAGTGTAAGTAGCTGTTACTGGTGTTCCATTTTTGTCAACACGTTTAACTGTTACACCTTTAGCTTGACCTGTGAAGTCTTTTTCTGGAGTGAATGTTACTGTTCCGTCTGGAGCTACTGTGTAAGTTCCTTCTCCTGGTACAACTTTTTCAGTTGAACCATCTTCGAATGTAGCTGGTTTAGTATCATCAAATTCTACAGTTTTTTCTACACCGTTAACTGTTGTTTTACCTGCTTCGAATTCTGGTTTTCCTTTTTGAGTTGCACCTTGAACATCAGTTGTAGTTACACCTTCTGCTTTTGGTGTTACTGGTTTAACTGTTGGTGTGTATTTCGCAGTTACTTCTGTTCCGTTTTCGTCAACACGTTTAACTGTTACACCGCTAGCTTTACCAGTGAATTGTGGTTCTGGAGTGAACGTTACTACACCATTTTCATCGATAGTGTAAGTTCCTTCTCCTGGTACTTTCTTCTCTGTTGTTCCATCATCGAATGTTGGTTTAACAGTTTCGTCGATTTTTACAGTTACTTCTTTACCGTTAACTGTTGTTTTACCTGGTGTAAATACTGGAGTTCCAGTTTGTTTAGCACCTTGTACATCTTCAGATACTACGTCATCTGACGTTGGTGTTACTGGTTGAACTGTTGGTGTGTACTTAGCTGTAGCTGGAGTTCCGTTTGTATCTTTACGTTGAACTTCAATACCTTGTGCTTTACCTGTGAAGTTTGGTTCTGGTTTGAATGTTACTTCACCAGTTTCTGGGTTGATTGTGTATGTTCCTTCTCCTGGTACTTCTACTGAAGTTTCGTCAGTTGGTTCACCAGTTTCTGGATCGATTAGTTTAGCTGGTACAGTTGGGTCGATTGGAACTTTAGTGTTTCCTTCAGTGAATGTTGGAGTTCCACTTTGCTCTTGACCTTGCGCACCTTCAGAAGTTGTTCCTTTTGCAGTTGGTTTAACAGGCGTGATATTTGGAGTGTAAGTTGTTGTTACTGGAGTTCCATTTTTATCTTGCGCTTGAACTTTTACTGGTTGAACTGGACCTGCGTAAGTTTTATCTGTTGGAGTGAATACTACAACTGGATCTTTACCATCTTCTGTTTTAAGAGTGTATTTACCAATTACATTTCCTTTTGGATCTTTAGCTGGTACTTCTGGTGCTGGTTTTCCATTTTCACCTAATAATGTGTAAGTATCTGGATCAATATCTACAGATTTTTCTGTCTTAGCTCCTGTTACAGGATCTTTAACAACCGCTGATCCACCTGTGAATTTAACTGGTTGTTCTTGTGTTTGACCTTGAATGTCGCTAGAGTTAGCTGGTTCTGCTTTTGGTGAAGTTCCAACCACCGTTGGTGTAAATGTACCTTCTGCTGGTGTTCCATTTGTATCAACACGTTTTACAGTTACACCTTTAGCTTTTCCTACGAAATCTGGTTTTGGTTTAAAGTGAACCGTTCCATCTGGATCTACTCTGTATGTTCCTTCATCTGTTACAACTTCATCAACTTCTTGTCCTGTAGTTGGATCAATTAGTTTGGCAGGTACATTTTCATCGATAGGTACTTCTTTTTCTTCATTACCAATTCTCGCTTTACCACCATGGAATTGCGGTGTTCCACTTTGTTCTGCACCTTGGATATCCGCAGTTGCCACATGGTCTCCGTCTGGGTCTGCAGGAACTACTACCGCTGTATAGTCAGCTGTTACAGGTGTTCCGTTTGTATCTTTACGTTGAACTTTGATTGGTGTTCCTTTTCCTGTGAATTGAGGATCTGGCTTAAATGTTACCTCACCAGTTTCTGGATCTACTGTGTAAGTTCCTTCTCCATCAATTGTTACTGAGTCTACTGGTTGACCAGTTTTAGGATCGATTAGTTTAGCTGGCTCTTTAGTATCGATAGGAACTTCTACTTCTTTTCCATCAATTGTAGCTTTACCAGGTTTGAATTCAGGAGTTCCTTTTTGTGTCGCTCCTTGGATATCTTTTGTGAATGTATCTACACCTTTTGGTGTTACTGGTTTAACAGTTGGTGAGTAAGTAGCTGTTGTTGGAGTTCCATTCGCATCTTTGGCTTGAACTGTTGCTGGTACTGGAGTACCCGTAAAGTCTTTATTTGGTGTGAATGTTACTTTACCTGTTGTTGGATCGATTGTGTATGTACCAACTGTGTTTCCTTTAGCGTCTTTCGCTGGAATTGTTGTTTTGTCGGTTGGCTCACCTGTTTCTGGATCGATTAATTTAGCTGGTTGTTCAGCATCGATCTTCATAGGAACTTTAGCATCACCTGGTGTGAATGTTGGAGTTCCTTCTTGAGGTTGTCCTTGTGCACCTTCAGTAGATTTTGGAGTTCCTGTAGGCTCAACTGGAGTGATATTTGGAGTATAAGTTGTTGTTACTGGAGTTCCATTTGTGTCTTTAGCTTGGATAGTAACTGGTTCAACTTCACCTGCATATGTTTTATCAGTTGGTGTAAATACTGCAGTTGCTTTACCGTCTACAACTTTAAGTGTGTATGTACCGATAACATCTCCTGCTGGGTTTTTAGCTGGTACTGATTCTGCTGGTTGTCCATTTTCATCTAACAGTTTGTATGAAGTAGTGTCGATTGGCACTTCTTTTTCGACACCGTTAACAGTTGCTTTACCAGGTTTGAAGGTTACTTCTTTCGATTGTTCAACACCTTGTGCATCAGTTGTTTCAGCTGGTGAAGCAGTTGGTGTGACACCTACGATAGATGGAGTGTAAGTTGTTGAAACTTTTGTTCCATTTTCGTCTTCTGCTTGTACTTTAGCTGGTTGTACTTTACCTTTGTATTCTTTATTCGTTGGTGTGAAGGTTACTTTGTTGGTAGCTGGGTCAATTGTGTATTCCCCTACTTTATTTCCTTCTGGATCCAAAGCATCTACTGGAGTACCAGGAGCTACTGGGTTACCTGAAGCATCAAGAAGAACCGCTGAGTTAGCTTTGATTGGAACTGATTTTTTCTCACCTTCGATTGTTGTTTCACCTTTAGTGAATGATACTGTTCCATCTTGTGGTTGTCCTTGGATACCTGAAGATTCCGCTGGTGTTGCTGTTGGTGTGACACCTACGATATGTGGAGTGTAAGTAGTGTTTACTTTCGTTCCGTTTTTATCTTCTGCTTGAACTTTAGCTGGTGTTACTTTACCAGTATAAGTTTTATCAGTTGGTGTGAATGTTACTTCACCTGTCGCTGGGTCGATTGAGTAAGTACCTACTGGAGTGACTCCATCTTCAGCGTATGCTGGAGTTGTTTGTCCAGGTTGAACTTCATTTCCTTCTTTATCTAGAAGCTTGTGAGAGTTTTCTTTAATTGGTACTTCTGCATTTCCTGCTGTGAATGTAGGAGTTCCTTTTTGAGTCTCACCTTGTACACCTGCTGAGTCTGTAGGTTTAGCTGTTGGTTCTACAGCTGTTACTGTTGGAGTGTATTTTGTAGTAGCTGTCGCAGTTACAGGTTGGCCATCTTTATCTTGACCTACTGGTGCTGTTAATGTTACGTCAACACCTGAAGCAGTTCCTTTGAATGTTGGAAGTGGTTGGAATTTAACTTCTCCTGTTGCTGGATCGATTGTATAAGTTCCTTCTCCTTCAACAGTTACAGAGTCAACTTTTGCATTAGTTTTTGGATCTACTAATTTAGCTGGATAAGTAGCACTTGGTGTTACTGGTGTAGCTGAATCACCTTCTGTTTTGAATGTTGGAGTTTTCTTCTGTTCTTTACCTTGAACATCTGTTGATTCTTCTGGATCTGCAGTGATTTCTTTCGGAGTTACTGTTGGAATGTATACAGCATCCATTGTTTTTGTAGTCGTTGAATGTGTACCATCATTGATGTTTTCAAGTTCGTTCTGAGCTGTTAATGCAGTCCATCCAGTAGATTGACCATTTGAGTCTACCGCACGTAGTACGATACCATCAGCTTTACCTACGAAGTTAGCTTCTGGAGTAAATGTAATCTTGTCGTCTGTTACTGTATAAGTACCTTGACCTGCTTTAGTGTAAGTTTTTGTTAATGTTCCATCTGGATTAACAATCATTACACCTTCAGATTGAACTTTCTTAGTAGTTTCAGCACTGATTACATTACTTTGTTCAGTATACTGAATTTTACCGTATGAGTTGAAGGTAGTTTTACCGTTGTTAGAACCTAGGTCAGATGCATCATCACCTAATGGACGTGTTCTGAACTCGATACCTACTGATTGAGTTTCACCTTGTTTACCTGTAGTTTCTTCTTTATCTCCACGAGGTGGATGAATTACTTGGATTTGGTTATCTTCTACTTCCCCTGAATAAGCTATTCCATTTGGTTTTTCTACTTGAGCTTCATCTTTTGCGATACGAACACGGAAGTTTACTACATCTTTAGTAGTATCAACTACTTGAGTGTTTGTAAATGTAAGTTCTACTTCTTGGTCTTTTCCTGTTACTGTAGCGATATTAGATTCTTCACCTTTATCAAATTTACCATTTCCATTGAAGTCAATAAATCCACGCACGTATGCTGGAGCAACTGTATCTGTGTAGTTTTCATTTCCGTTAGCTGAAGCGAGAACTTTAACTTTATAAGTGTTGTCCGGACCTTTAACTAATTGTACTTCTGGAAGTCCTGTATCTTTGTTGGTATGTACATTGTCTGGAGCAATAAGTTGATCTACACCTTCATCTCCAGTTTCTGTAGCATCATCAGAACCTACTCCACGAACACGAGTACCTGGTGCAGAGTCGATATCAGCTTTTACTTTACCTAAATATGGTTGTTGGATTTGTTTAATTGCTTTTGTATCATAATCAATAGATTGTGTTCTTAAGTAGTGTTCAGCCATTCCATAAGATTCTGGAAGATCTCCGAAGTCAGAGAACTTGATACCAATCATAGAAGATTGTTGTCCAGAAGACATAATGTATAATCCTACTTCAGTTACATTTGCCGTAGATAATACTGGAGTTCCTGCTCCACCATTATTACGGTATCCACCGAATACTTGAGATCCAAGACCTGCTGTAGTAGCATCAGGTGTAGCAAATTTTTCACCACTTAGAGCATTATAGAATTTTTCATCTTGCCATTTAAGGATAGCAGTTTTACCACCATTCATATCTTTAAATTTATCAAGTGGAACATATGCATTTTTATTTGAACCATAACCAACAATCGCAGCTAAGTCCCATGGAGTACCATTAGTTGTATAAATTTCAGACTCAAGAGTTCCAATATCTTCCCCAGATGTCATAACAATACCAGGTTTTACAGGTTTACCATTATAAGTCGCTGTTACATCGAATTTAACCCCAGCTGCTTGACCATTTTTAGGTTGGCCAGCAGGGTTTGTTCCTGCGATTGTTGTTTTAGCTTTACCAGATGTCAGACCAGCATTAGCAACGTGAGTATATCTGTTTTGAGGATTTGCACCTAACCCTGTTGCACCATTTTCAGGATTAAATTTATTTTCTTTATCCGGTTGGTATGAACTTTCTAAATCAGTTCCTGCAACACGGTTTTTGAATGTTTCAGTTGATTCAAATGGTTTTAGCTCTTTAACCTTCATAGTAACGATATAACCAGGAATCAATTCTTTTGTATATGTAGAACCAATTTGAAGTTGGTTAGATGCAGTTAGATTTGTCCATGCGGCTGTATCTCCAAAGTCTAACCATTGGATTTGGTCGTTTAAGTCTTTAATTTCTTTTAGATTTTCTTCTTTAGTTCTTACTTTGATATCTGATAATGAAGAATATCCATGATCTTCTAACCATTTTTTCCCTGTTTCAGCACTTGCATCTTTAAGCGCTGTTGTTTGAGCCTCTGCCAAGTTTACTGCAAACTTACCGTCACGGCTGATTCCTGCATTTTTCAATTCATTGTAAACTGCAAGGATTGATTCGTTAAGGCGTTCCAATTGAGCATCTACTTGCTCTTTTGTGACACTCTTATCAGCAAGAAGAGCCTTTGTTTCAGTAAGAACTGCTTGGTTTTTAGCGACTGCTGCTGTAACCGCTGCCTTGTTTTCTTCTTTGACATCTGCCTTAGCAAGCTCAGTTTCAGCCAATTTGTTGGTTACTTCTGCTTCTGACGATACTTGTGTCAGAGTTGTTGTAGCTACTGAAAGAGCTTTTTCAACTGGAGTTGCAGTTTTTTCTGCTTCAGCTTTTGCAGCTTCTTTTTCAGCTGCTTGTTTCTTATCGAAACCAGCAGTATTTGACTCAGTTACAACTGTGCTCAAAGCTGATACAGTTTCTGCTTGGGCATCTACATCTGCTTGGCTAGCATCTGCTTTGGCAAGAGTTGCTTTAGCTGTTGCCAACACTTCCTTAGCTGAGCTTACTACTGTAGCATCTGCATATTTAGCAGTTGAAAGTTTAGACTCTAAAGTCGCAATACTTGCTTCAAGGATAGCCTTGTTTACTTTCTTAGCCTCTTCTGCTTTCACTTCAGGTTTTGCTTCTGCAGCTTTTTCAGTTTCAGGTTTTACAGTTTCTACTGTTTCAGCTTTAGGCTCGGCCTTTTCCTTCTCTTTATCATCTTGACTAGGAGCAGGTGTTGAAATAGCTGTTTCAGCATTTTGTACTTCAGTCGCTGATACCGCACCGTTACCTAGGAACATCAAACCAGCCGCAATCGCTACTGATGCTGCTCCAAAGCTATACTTACGAATACCGTAACGAATGTACTTCTCCATTCGAAAATCTTGTTGTTGTTTGCCTTGCATGAGACTCACAACCTCCTTATTTATTTTATTTTTAAATGTACTTATGTACAAAAAAATTTCGGCATTTTAAACACTTAACATGACAATGTTTTGTATGTCGAAAATTCGTACTTCAGATACAATTTAATGATATCACACTTCTATATTGTAAGCAAGTAATTCAATTAAAAATT
>OBWU01000238.1_pt1 | contig 15982 bp, 12 predicted proteins | sample 1476551 | NCBI WGS metagenome assembly OBWU01 (sample SAMEA2580135, study PRJEB22360) | human gut metagenome | biome: human gut; feature: human-associated habitat; material: faeces | place: Denmark | collected 2008/2010
GCCAGAGGTCGCCCCCCGCCCCCCCTCCCCCCCCACCCCGCCGGTCGCCAAACGCGAACGAGGCAGCGGCCGCCCCACCAAGAAGGAACGCCGCGCCCTCGACGAACTGCGCGGCCGAGGCGCCTAACCGCGCATCTCGCACACCTATCTCGCAGAGTGCACCCCGCCCCGCGCGCAGGCACCCGCCGCGGCGGTGGGGAGTAGCCTAGAGGGATGAGCACACAGAAGCACCCGAATACTGAACTCGGCGATACTGCACCCGGTGCGCCCGCTAAAAATGCCGCGAGTACCGCCGAGAGCCCCAGCGCCAATGCCGGCGCCAACACCGCCGAGCCTTCGCTGAACCGGCGCATCCTCGCACTCGCCGTACCCGCCTTCGGTGCGCTCATCGCCGAACCCATCTTCGTGCTCACCGACTCCGCCCTCATCGGCCAACTCGGCAAGGCAGAACTCGCGGGCATGAGCATCGCCGCCACGCTTGTCACCACGGTCGTGGGCCTCATGAACTTCCTCGCCTACTCCGTCACGCCTGCCGTGGCGCGCGCCTTCGGCGAGAAGAACCTGCGCCGCGCCTGGCAGATCGGCGTGGACGGCGTGTGGGTCGCCTTCGGCCTCGGCATGCTCCTCATGATCGCCGGATACGCCTTCGCAGACCCGCTGCTGCGCGGCCTCGGCGCGACCGACGAAACCATGAGCTACGCCCTCGACTACCTGCACCACTCGCTGTGGGGTATTCCGCCGATGATGATTATCCTCGCGCAGGTCGGCACGCTCCGCGGGCTGCAAGACACCGTCACCCCGCTCAAAGTCGCCACAGTCGGCACGCTCGTAAACATTGTGCTGAACTGGCTGCTCATCTACCCGGTCGGCTGGGGCGTTGCCGGTTCGGCGACCGGCACCTCCCTCACCCAGTGGGGCATGGCTGCCGCGCTCGGTGTGGTCATGATGCGCGGCACCCGCGAACACGCCGTCCCCTGGGCACCCGACACGACCGGCATGCGTTCGGTGCTCTCACTCGGCTCCTGGCTCATGCTGCGCACCCTGTCCATGCGCATCGCCTCCCTGCTGACCGTGTTCGTCGTGGCACGATTCGGCACCGAACACACCGCCGCCTACCAGCTCGGCATGGGCGTATTTAACCTCTTCCTCTACGCCCTGGACTCCCTCGCCATCGCCGCCCAGGCGCTACTCGGCAAGGAACTTGGCGAACGCGACCTGAACGTAGAATCCGAGCGCGTGAAGGTGCGCCAGCTGAAAAACCGGCTGTTGCGCATGAGCCTCATCTACGGCGTCATCACCGGCCTGATCTGCCCGCTCATCGGTTTCTTCGGCTCCTGGATTTTCACGCAGGACGCGCAGGTGGCGTTCCTCTTCACCATCGCAACCGTCATCATCGCGCTCGGCCAGCCCATCGCCGCGTACGTGTTCACCCTGGACGGCATCCTCATGGGCGCGCAGGACGTGAAATACCTGGCAATCGGCTGCTTCATCATGCTGGTGATGTACGTGCCCGTCATGCTCGGCCTGCACTGGGCTGTCGGCAACGGCACCATGGATGCGCTCGCCGGGTATTGCGGCTTGTGGGCGGCTTATATTCTGTACTTCCAGGGAATCCGCGCGGTCATTTTCGGTCGCCGCGCCGCCTCGGATGTGTGGATGAAAGCCGGTGCCGAGTAGGGGCATCATAGGAGGTGCTGGGCAGGTGCGCTCTGGGCGCCTTGGGTACCAGCCCACCGGCTTCGTACACCCTGTAATACGACACCGGCAATACGGTCCCGCCGCTCGCGGGCGTATTTCCTGCGGGCGTAACTCGCCACATTTCCCGCCGCCAGCACCCTCCGCGGGTGTAGCATGACAGGGTATTGAAACCCTCATGCAAAGGATGAAACCGTGACCGTAACCCGCGAAGAAGCCCTCGAAATTTTCGCCCGCCGCCGCGCAACCCGCGCCTACGACCCCGACCGCCGCATCAGCGACGAAGACTTTGCCGCAATCCTCGAATTTGCGCGCCTGTCGCCCAGCTCCGTCGGCACCGAGCCGTGGAAGTTCCTGGTCATCCAGGACCCCGAACTGCGCGAAAAGCTCAAGCCGATCGCCTGGGGCATGGCGGGCGCCCTCGACGACGCAAGCCACCTGGTTGTTCTGCTGGCGAAGAAGGGCCTGCGCTACGACACCCCGTGGATGCGCCGCACCCTCGAAAGCCGCAACCTCACCGAGGAGCAGATGGAGGCCGCACTCGAACGCTACGGTAACTTCCAGAAGAACGACATGAAGGTCCTGGAAAGCGACCGCGCGCTCTTCGACTGGGCATCCAAGCAGACCTACATCGCCCTGGGCAACATGATGACCGGCGCCGCAATGCTCGGCATCGACTCCTGCCCCATTGAGGGTATGAACTACGAGGCAGTGAACGAGCTGCTCACTTCTGCCGGCCTGTTCGACCCGGAGGAGTACGGCGTGTCCGTGGCTGTGACCTTCGGTTACCGTGCCCGCGAGATTGCCCCGAAGAGCCGCCGCTCCATCGAGGACCTGGTGACCTGGGCATAAGGTTCTGCCCGGTTCTCGGCGAGGTTTTGCCGGGCTGCTGAGCTCGTGCTGTTGAGCTCGGGCTTTCGGGCGAGGCGTTTGAGCCAGGCTTTTGAGCTCGTTGTTCAAGCTAGGCGTTCAAGCCGCCGCCCGTGAAAACTGAATATAAAGAAATGCACCGCCTTTACACGGGCGGTGCATTTCTTTATATCTTTTACCGTGCGAAAAGCACGGCGAGATATGCTTTTGAATTTTTCGTTCAGGCTATTTCAATAGCTAATGTTTGGGCAATTTCGCGTTATGTTTCGCTACTTCCTAAACGCCGTCAGACGCATAGAATTCAGCACCACAAACACCGAACTAAACGCCATAGCCGCACCCGCAATCATCGGGTTCAGCAAGCCCGCCACGGCGACCGGAATAGCCACCGTATTGTAGGCGAACGCCCAGAATAGGTTCGACTTAATGGTGCGCAGCGTAGCGCGGGAGAGGCGCAGCGCCGTCACCACCGAGGCAATATCCGAGCGGGTCAGCACAATATCGGCAGCCTCCGCGGCAACGTCCGTGCCCGAACCCATCGCAATGCCCAGCTCCGCAAGAGCCAGCGCCGGGGCGTCATTCACGCCGTCGCCGACCATCGCCACGCGGTGACCGGCCTCCTGCAGCTGGCGCACCACCTGCGACTTACCCTCCGGGGTCACGCCGGCGTACACGTTCTCAGCCGAAATGCCGACCTGCGAGGCGACCGCCTGCGCAACCTGCGGGGCGTCACCGGTGAGCAGGATCGGCTCCAGGCCGAGCTCACGCAGCTGTGCCATGGTCTCTGCAGCCTCCGGCTTGGGGGTGTCGGCAACCGAAATCATGCCGACCGGCTGCAGAGAGGAGGTGGTGTTCGGGGCCTCATCAGGTGCCTCACCGCGGGCAACCACCACGGTCGTCAGACCCGCCCGGCGAGCCTGATCCAGCAGAGCCAACTGGCCCTCACTCAGCTGCGCACCTGCCGCCTGCAGGTACTCGGGAGTACCCACAACAACCAGTCGGGAGGCGCCATTCTCGGTGCTTTCCTTGGCATCGTCACCCGCGCCGCTCAGCACGCCGCGCACGCCTCCGGGAACACCCTCAAAGTCGCTCACGCTCGGTGCCGAAGCACCCTCAGCAAGTACGCCCTGTTCGCGGGCAAAACCGGCAATTGCGCGGGCAATCGGGTGCTCGCTCAGCGCCTCCACGGCGGCTGCATCACGCAGAACAGACAGGGAACGCTCGTTCTTGGAACCGGCGGAATCCGGCGAAATACCGGCCAGGTCACCCGCCGACTCGTAGTCACCAAAGGTGCCGTAGAACGCCACGGACATCTCGCCGGTCGTCACGGTACCGGTCTTATCCAGAACCACACGATCAACCGTGCTCGTCGCCTCCAGCACCTGCGCATTACGAATCAAAATGCCCAACTGCCAGCCGCGACCCGTACCCGCCAGCAGAGCCGTCGGAGTCGCCAAGCCCAGGGCGCACGGGCACGCCACCACCAGCACCGACACCGCCGCGTTGAACGCCGCCGCACCGTCACTACGACCGCCCCGCCCCCGAAAACCCCCCCCCAGCCGATCAGAGTCAGCGCCGAAATCGTCAAAATCACCGGCACAAACACCGCAGAAACACGGTCCGCCAGGCGAGCAATAGGAGCCTTCGTCTCCTGCGCGCTCGCCACCAGCTCACCCATCTTCGCCAGGGTCGTCTCGGCGCCCACGCGGGTGGCGCGCACCGTCAACGAACCCGAAGTGTTCACCGTGGCACCCGTGACCGTATCGCCCGGATGCACCTCCACCGGCACAGACTCGCCGGTCAGCAGGGACGCATCCACCGCGGAGGTACCCTCGACCACCACGCCGTCCGTGGCAATCTTCTCACCCGGGCGCACCAAGAACAGGTCATCCGGCATGAGGTCCTCCACCGGAACCTGAACCTGCTTCGTCACGCCCTGCTTATCGGTGCGCAGCAGAGTCGCCTCCTTCGCACCCATACTCAGCAGGGTGCGCAGCGCATCCGAGGAGCGGTGGCGGGTGCGGTGCTCAATTGCGCGGCCAATCAGCAGGAACAGCGTCACCATGGACGCCGAATCGAAGTACAGCGGCGCATGGTGGCCGGTAAACATCGACCAGAAGCTGCCGCCCGCATGGTGCACGTGCGCCGTCAACGCCGGGTTCATGAGCAGCTGCGCCAGCGAGTAGAAGTACGCCACGACCACGCCGAGGGACACGAGCGTATCCATCGTGGACGAGCCGTGACGGGCATTGATGAGCGCGGCGCGGTGGAACGGCGCGGCGCACCAGAACGCGACCGGCGCGGTCAGAATCGCCACGACCCAGCCCCAATTCGGGAACTGGAACGCCGGGAACATGGAAATCAGGAAGATGGGCACACCCAGAATCGTCGCGTAGATAATGCGGTCGGTGAAGCCGCCCTTCATGCTCGGGGTGGTGTGCTGACCGCCGCCGTCGGATGCGCTCGCATCAGTCGCGGCGCCCACGCGCGGGCCGTTTTTGAGGTGCGCCTTGTAGCCGGCGTTGTTGATGGTCTCAACAATCTGCTCGTCGCTCACGCCCTCGGGTACGATGACGCGCGCCGACTCCAGCGGCAGGGTCCCCGCCGGGGCCACACCGGGGGCTCCGGCTTGCTTACGCTCCACGCGACCCACACAGGATGCACAGGTCATACCCTGAATATCCACGTGGATAATTCGGGTTGACTCCGTTGATTTTACGGTCGTTCCGGCGGAATTAAAAAGAGAGCGCTCACTCTGTAACGAGGGCTCACGGGTGGTTAGTGAAGGCTGTGTAGAAGACACAATACTTCCTCAAAACTCAAAAACGGGAGGGTAGAAAAAGGTACACACCAAGCCGGAGGAGGGACCCCGAAGGACCCCGCCCCGGACAGTGTATGGTGCAGTATCAGGACGCGGCGTCGAGCGCGCGCGGGCGAAAGCTGCGGGTAAAACCGCGAGGCTGTAAACGCGGCGGCGAGAGTAAAGCTGCGGCGGCTTAGTGGTCGCCGGGCAGCCCATCCGGCCTGCTCGTATGCGGGCGAATACCGGTCACCTTCGCGCCACGATCAGACACACCGTACGCACGTTTCACGGTAGCCCGCGGGAACGGCGAAGCGTTCGCCTTCTCGCGCGCCTTCACGCCCTGCTCGTGCTCGGCGGAACGTTTATTCGCGCTCGTGCCGCTACGTCGCGCGGCGCCGGACGCATCTTCACGCGCCGTATATTCGGGACTCTGCTTCACCCACGAATCGACCAGCGCCGCATCCAGATTCATCTGCCTGGCAACGCGGGCAATCGCGTCGCGCAGGTGCATATTTTCGGCGCCGACAAGGGTGCGGACCGCGCCAACAACCATCGCAATGTACTGCGGAGGGTAAGCCATGATGACTCCTAATCGAGCCGGCTGCCGTGCTAGACGGCGGGGGTGAAGCCAGCCTCTACGATAGCGTCTGCAACCGCCTGGGTGTTGAGGGTGCCCTCGTGTTCAATGGTGACGGTGGAGACGCCGTCCTTGACGACGTCCACGGTCACGCCGGTCACGCCGGGAACTTCGCTGACCTCTTCGCTGACGCTCATAGCGCAGTGGTTGCAGGTCAGGCCGGTTGCCTTAACGGTGGTGGTGCTCATGATGAGTTTCCTTTCGGTTGTGGGGTTGAAAACTTGGGTCCGCCCGGTGTTTAGGTGCGGGGCGTTTAGCTGCGCATGAGGCGGGAGATCGCGGCGGTTGCCTCTTTGACCTTGGCTTCTGCGATGGTCGGGTCGCCGGTGCGTTCGGATTCGACGGCGGCGCCGGTCACGCAATGGCCGATATGCTCTTCGAGCAGGTTCAGGGAGACAGCGTGGAGCGCCTTGGAGACCGCGGCAACCTGGGTGAGGATGTCGATGCAGTACTTATCTTCGTCGACCATGCGGGCGATGCCGCGAACCTGCCCTTCGATGCGGCGCAGGCGCTTGAGGTGCGCCTCTTTGTTGGAAGCGTAACCGTGCTGGGTTTTGGGCGCCTCGCCGCCGCAGCATGCGCCGGTGTGCGCCTCGGTGGGCTCCTCAGTGGGGGCGCCGGATGCGGTGCTGACCTGGTCGGATGTGCTGTGGCAGCACTGGTTGCTGGTGGTTTCCATGGCTCTAGTATATACCCTAGGGGGGTATCATTCAAGGTGAATCTGCGATATAATCTACACAACTTATATGAATTTTATTTTTATTACAAAGATGTTTGTTTTAGTTTCGTTTTTGACGTGGAGGTCATAATGGTTAGTAAAAATGGCAAGATTGCTGATTTTTTGAAGATTCAGAAAATTCTTCTTGCATCTGTTGTTACTTTAATTTTTATTGTAGTTTCAGTTGTATTATCCCTCAGGGGAACCAGTGAGCCTAATATATGGGCGATATTGTCTGGGCTCGCTGCTATTATTTCATCAATTCTCGCAATAACCACCGTTGTCAAAAGAAATAGGTCAAAGTGGTTGATATCCATACCATTGGTCCTGGCAACAGGATCTCTTATTTTTTATTTGTATTTTTCAGGGCGTGAAGAAAGTGTAGTATGGGGTATTGTGTCAGGAGTTTTTGGAATCATCTCAGTTGTTATTTCTATATTCCAAAGTAAAGATGTTGAATTGGAAAGAGAAAAGAAAATTGAACGTAGAAAATCTCGATATTTAGCGGCAAAGAATAATCTTAATTCAGGTGATACCTCAATAAAAAAGGAAGCTGTTCGTGAGCTGTTGAAAAACTCGGCCCAATGGATGTCTGATGATAAATGCACGCCGGAGGAGAAAGGCTGCGAGATTCAAAATATTATCGATACCCTTTGTGACTATATTAAATCACACTGCGATTTGAAAAATGTGCATGAAGTTGAGGGTGAGAAAAATGTTAGAAAACTTATTATTGATGAAATTTCAAGCCATCTCTCGCGAGATATTCCTAGTGATACTTCGTGGTCTGGATATGATTTTGACTTTAGTGGGTCTCAGATATTTTATCCATTCCACTGGAAAAATGTAAAAGTGACCGGAAATATTGGATTTAATGGTATTGAGCTACATAATTCTCTCGAAATTGATGATGCAGAGATTTTGAATCAAAAGTTTCTGATTAGCATCAAGAATTTCTCTGGAGAGATTGTTATAAATAATTCTTATTTTGAATCAGAATTTAAATTGAGTGGATTCGAGAATAAAAATACCAAAAATCTTGGTCGAATCCGCATATCAAAGTGTAATTTTGATGGTCGATTTGTGCTTGAAAATTGTAAGTTCGCGAAGAATAAAATTGAAAGTTCAGGAACATCTGTTCAGATTTTAGATAAGTGTGAATTCCGTGGTGGTGTTCTTGTAGTGAACTGTGACTTCTCGTATTTTGTATTTGATGCCAAGTGCGTAGATGAGGGGGGAGACGGGTCTCTGTTTGTATATAGCGTTAAGTCTGTATTCTTTGAAGAAGTTAATTTTGTAGGAAACGCAATATTTAACAATTCTGTATTTGATGCAAATATTCAATTTTTGCACTGTGAATTCATGCAGATAATTTCGTTTAATTCAGTTGAATTTTATATGGACACTCTTATGGCAGGTCTGGATGGTAATTATAGTTTGGACAATCCTAATTTTGAAAATGCTCGATTTGTTGCCGATGGAGTTTCTGAGATGACTTTTAGCCCTAAGTATGAAAAATATCGTGTGAAGGTGTTGGATGCAAGGGGCAGGAAGGCCAGGTTGCCGTACTTAGCTTGTTCATATGATCGAGATAAAGATTATGTTACTGCCCCTGCAAGGTAAGAAAATATAGTTCTGGCTAAAATTGGAAATAATGAAACGTAAATAATAATACATAATATGACTTATACATACCATGTCCCTGGAAAATTTATTTTATAAATTTTCCAGGGACATGGTATATCGTAGATTTGTGGCTCACTTACATTTGAGAATTTCTTGAATAAATTTCTTGGGCAGCCAGAAGGAGTGCTTCGTGATGCGGCGGCCGTCGGGTAGTTCGTCAGTGTCCTTGAGCTTGCCCTTTCCGACAAACTCGCCAGGTTTAACTTCGTAGTAGGTTTGGGAGGCGTGAACCTTCGTAAAGAGGTATTTGTTCACCTTGCTCTGCGGGAAGTTAGTGGAAACCTTAACACCGTCCTTACCGTTCGGCTTGACTGTCAGTTCAACACCTCGATTAATGATTTCCTTCGTTTCCTGCCAGACCTTCTGGAGGTCTGCTTCGAGAGAATCAGGGAAACCCCAGAACTTGACCTGATCCAAGCAGAAATCACCGGATTCATTCTCGCGGAAAACAACGAACATAAATTTCCTTGAGAAGATCTCGGTGTAAATATGGGAATCTTCCCACTCTTCTTCGTTAGCTAGTTCAATAAAACGGTAGTTCTTAAAAGGAGAATCCTCTTTAGGGAGTCCGTTCTTATCAACACGAATAGCGCGAATGTTCATATTCGCCTTTTTAAATTCAGTGGTATTGTCAACGTCTGAAGAAAGGCCAAGAATTTTCCTCACGAGAGTGCTGTTGCGGCCCTTGGCTTTGAAGTTGACATCAAACTCCTTGCAGAGTTCTTTCTCGCTCTGGCCCCGGTATTTCAAAAGCTTTTCTTCAATAATCTGAGTAAAAGGCTTAGAAGTATCCCGAGCTGCTTTAGCGATACTCTCTTGTTCCTCCTGACTGAAAACCTTGGTGCGGAGGAGAGTGGTCATGTAGCTACTCTTTAGCGACCAGGCGCGCCTATTGGCCAACTCGGGGCCATAGGGCTGAGTAGTGCGGTCCTTGTCTTTGCCGGCACCCTTGCGGCAGGTTGAAAGATACATGCCGTCGGATTCGGAAAGCTCGTGTGCACGTCCTTCCAGGACTTTTTGGGCAATACGTTTATAGTCCTCGAGAATGGTCGGCATATCCTCTTCGGGCCAGTCAAAAAGGAAAAATTTATCGGTGATATTATTTGAAATATCGCGAGTCTTTTGATATTTATAAAACAGAAGCAAAATATTTTGGCACTTATGCCAAAGGTGCGTCTGATAAAAATCGTCTAGGTTTTCCTCATGAAAATTAAACATGCTGAGGACTAAGCGTTCTTTGGCGGAAATAGCGCCGTTCGCGGTCACCCGGTAAGGGGTCGTTTTGATTTCGACCTTTGCGGCGGGGATGTCTGCTTCCGGGGAGCTATTGGGTTCAATACCGTAGCCAGCTTTTTCCATGAGGCTGCCGTAGATTCCCTTGGAGAGCTCGCTAATTTTCTTGCGAGCGGTCGTTGAGGGAGTGCCCTTTTTCTTATCCTCATAGGTTTTGTACTCGGAGTTCTGGAATTCTTCCAGGATGTTATGGAGTGTGCGGCCGATGAGATTCTCCGCTGTGTATTTGAGGATGCTATCAATGCTCGAATCGTCGTAATCAAAAAGGCCCATAGTCGGTGTTCCTTCCGGAAGTAGGGGGTAGCGGCGGTGCTCTTTCTTGCTCCCATGCTACGTCAGATGCGGCTGCTGCGCTCTTTGGCTCGTCACGGATTCTTACATAACTCACTTGATCTGAACAACTATTCTATGCTATAGTATTAGTATTCGAACATATTTACAGAGGACTATAAGGACTACTGACTCATGGATCAGAAAACCACCAGCAGTAGCCAGCCTATCCGAGTTATCGAACTTTTCGCCGGTGTAGGTGGCTTCCGCTTAGGATTTGAAGGCTATAACGCCAACGGCATGACCCTGCCCTCCGCGGGCCCCTTCACGACTGTTTGGGCGAACCAGTGGGAGCCCCCGGGAACCGTTGGCCGCCAGTTCGCGGCACGCTGCTACCAGGAACGTTTCGGCGAAGAAGCAAACCTCGAAAACCGCGACATCCACGCCGTACTTGATGATGTGGAGGCGGGTCTCTACGAAATTCCCGACGCTGACCTGCTCTGCGGCGGCTTCCCCTGCCAGGATTACTCGGTCACTAAGCCCCTCTCGCAGTCGCACGGCATTGAAGGTAAGAAGGGTGTGCTCTGGTGGGATATTCACCGCGCACTCGAACTCAAAACCCCCAAATATGTTGTTCTGGAGAACGTTGACCGCCTGCTGAAGTCGCCCGCTAAGCAGCGAGGCCGCGACTTCGCCATTATGCTCTCCTGCTTCTACGCGCTCGATTACAGCGTCGAATGGCGCGTTATCAACGCGGCAGAGTACGGCCACCCGCAGAAGCGTAAGCGCGTCTACATTTACGCCGAACACAACGCCCCCGAATGGGATTTGTCGCGCCGCATCACCCACACCGGTGTTTTGGCAGAAGCGTTCCCGGTCAAAACTGCAGAATCTGAGGGTCTTCTCTCCGTCTTCGAAGAGCTCAATGAGGCCGATGAGTTCACCATCTCCGCCGACCCCTACTACGAGACGGAACACTTCGGAATCGGCGCTAAGACCTCGCCCTTCCAGATTGCCGGTGTTATGCAGAACGGCACCGTGCTCACCAGCAAGGTAGAGCCCGACTACCGCGGCGAATTTAAGACACTCGGTGACGTCGTTCTTCCCGACTCTGAGGTGCCGGAACAGTTCTTTATTGCCCCTGACAAGGTGCCTTCTTGGGAGTACCTCAAGGGTGCAAAGAAGGAAAAGCGCATCAACAAGGCAAGCGGCTTTGAATACTTCTACACCGAAGGTTCAATGTCTTTCCCTGACCCGCTCGACCGCCCGGCACGTACCATCCTGACCGGCGAAGGAGGCTCGGGAGCTTCCCGCTTCAAGCATGTTGTGATTGGTGATTCCGGTGCGTACCGCCGCCTCGTTCCCGATGAGCTGGATCAGCTGCAGGGCTTCCCCCGCGGCTGGACTGACACCGGCATGAGTGACGGTAACCGTGCCTTCTGCATGGGTAACGCCCTCGTGGTGGGTATCCCGCACGAAATCGGTAAGGCTATCGCCCGCCGACACAACCAGTAAGACATAACCAGTAAACGCACAGGAGGTGCAGTAGCTCGAAAGCTACCGCACCTCCTTTTGCACGCCCGGCGGCCTAAGCCAGAGCAGGCCTAAACCAGCGCCTCATCAAGCCAGCTCAGGCTTGAGCGGTGCTCATCCAACAGCTCAAGAGCTCGGTTAGGCAACTCAACCTTCAGGCGGGCACCCGCCAACGACCGATACTGCGTATTCCCCAAACCGGGGTGCAGAAGAAGAGTCCGCGAAGAACTCACACCCACCAGCTCACTATCGAAGAGTTTATGTAGATCCTTGCGCAGAAGCAGACCCTCATCCACGCGATGCTCACCCTCACGCGCATAACTGTACAGGTGCGCTGCATCCAGTGCCGCCGTATGGCAAGCGCCCGTAAATGCACACATATTGCCGAAGCGGTTCAATAGCTCCTGACGGAACTGCCACTGACCCACACGTTCCTTGGACATGCGCATCGTAAAACCGCCGGGAAGATTCACCGGCACTCCGTGAGCGTCCCCCAGTGGAAGCTGGCGAATACCTGCAGTGTTCAGGTGTTCAAGCCAGTCAAGGACTTTCGCGGTATCGAGAGCAACAATGCTGTTCTGACGGTTGTATCTACCCTTCTTGCTCAGCTCTTTGAAGGTTTCTATACCTGCGGCACCGATAAGCTCAGTCCAGGTATCGCCGTAGTAGGCAATGAACCGCTGAACCTTCTCGGCTTTCTGCGGTGGATTCTTATACAGACGCTGCTCAGGCTTCAGCTTGTCGGTTCTGGTGCATTTTCCATCGCAGCGCCATAGACCGTCAGACCTCAGAAACATGTTGCTGTTGCCGCAACGAGGGCAGATAGTCATTACCTTGTCTGCTTCGCGCACCTCGATTTTTCGGATAACTGCTGATCCGAGAAGAATCGAATTATCTCGAATCAGAACGAAGTCACCCTCTCGGATACCTTGCCCATTAGGAACTTTCGAGTCATAAACGTAGCGGAACTCCAGGGCGTCATCGTAGACTTTTCCGCTGGCTGCGCTACGGTTCTCTTCGTCGGGAACGGAACGTAGTAGCCACGCCTGCGGGAGCCGCATGTCAGTTGCGGCGTTTTTGCTCGGGAGGCTGAGGGTCGTCACCACGGACGGGAGAACGAGGTCCGGCAGTGAAGGTGTTGAGTTGTTGTCCATAGCAGCAGCCTAGCAGCCCGGGCGGTTTGCCGCTGCCTGGATGGTCACCGGCTCACGGGGTAGGGATGGTGGGCGGTGGGGGAATCATGTAATTACAAAAATCCTGGCGGCTCCTGCATACGCCCTTCCTCGAAACACATGTGGCTTCTCGGCGATTAAATTCAGCGCACCAAACACCCCGCCCCGCACGCAGAACACACCAGCCCAAACGCTATTGATTCGCATCACACTCCGGCATTCTTGGGTATCCTTGGGGTAACACTCAGACAGAAGCCCGCCCTCCACCTCGAAAGGGGCCGCATGAAAACCTTCTGGACTAACCTACCCCTCACCATCCGCGCGGCAGTCATCTTCTGCTACGCCTACGCCGCGGTGCGCATCCTCAACCTCTTCTCTGAGGCAGGCACCGCACCGTTGACCCCGCGCACGCTCCTCGACTGTGCCCTCACCGCCGCGGTCGTCGTCGGTGCTCTCGCCCTGTATCTGGGTAACGCCCTGGGTGCCGCTCTGCGCGCCCGGCGAGAAGGCTACGAGCCCCGCTCGGTCGGCATCATCGTCGCCTACGCGCTCTTCGTGGCGGTATGTACCTACCTTGTCTGCCGCCTCATCGCCTACACCGTGGAGGCGGGGCTCACCTGGCTCTTCCCGCCCGCCCTCGACCCGGTGCTGGTCGCCGTGGGTATGGCTGTTCTTGGCGTGATCAACTATGTGCGCCTTGACCGCACCCGCAAGGACTAACCGGGGGGGAGCTGCACCAAAACCCCTCCTTGAGAAGCCACATGTGTTTCGAGAAGCCACGTAATATGTTGCTTTTCGAAACACATGTGGCTTCTCGGCGCATTAAAAAACCGCCCCGTCCACCGCACCCACACGGGGGGGCAGTGGCCGCGACGCTGCTATTCAGCGGTCAAAAACCGGCTTACAGGCTCTGTGCCTGAATTGCGGTGATCGCAACGGTGTTGATGATGTCCTCAACGGTGGTACCGCGCGACAGGTCGTTCACGGGCTTACGCAGACCCTGCAGAACCGGGCCCACAGCAGCAGCACCCGAAGACTGCTGAACAGCCTTGTAGGTGTTGTTACCGGTGTTCAGGTCGGGGAAGACGAACACGGTAGCCTGACCAGCGACCTCGCTACCGGGCAGCTTGGTCGACGCAATGGACATGTTCGAAGCAGCGTCGTACTGGATCGGGCCCTCGACCGCGAAGTCGGGGTTCGAAGCGCGCACGAGCTCGGTTGCCTCACGCACAACGTCCACGTCTGCGCCAGCGCCGGAGGTGCCGGTCGAGTAGGACAGCATAGCAACCTTGGGCTCCACGCCGAACTGGCGTGCGGTCTCCGCGGATGCCTTCGCAATGTCGGCGAGCTGCTCTGCGTTGGGGTTCGGGTTCACTGCGCAGTCGCCGTAGACCAGAACGCGGTCTTCCATCAGCATCAGGAAGACGGAGGAGACGATCTTGGTGCCGGGGCGGGTCTTGATGAACTCGAGCGAGGGGCGGATGGTGTTCGCGGTGGTGTTCACAGCACCGGAAACCATGCCGTCGGCGATGCCCTTGTAGACGAGCATGGTGCCGAAGTACGAGGGGTCGGTCATGCGCTCGCGAGCAGCCTCAATGGTGACGCCCTTGTGTGCACGCAGCTCAGCGTAGGTTGCTGCGAAGTCCTCGGTGTACTCGTTGTTTTCGATGTCGATGATACGAACGGTGCTGGGCAGGTCGATACCTTCGGCCCGGCAGATCTCTGCGATCTTGGCGGGGTTGCCGAGCAGGATCAGGTCGCAGAAGTCGCGGCGTGCAATGATTTCGGCTGCACGCAGGATACGCACGTCGTAACCCTCGGGCAGGACCACGGAGCGGCGGTTTGCGCGTGCGGTCTCGATGAGGTTGTGCAGGAAGCGCAGCGGGGTCATGGATGCGGGGCGCTCAATTTCGAGGCGTGCCAGCAGTTCGTCCTTGTTGACGTGCTCGTCCCAACCGCCCATTGCCGCTGCGAGCTTGCGCTGGTGGCCGCTTTCGAGGGTGCCGCGGACGCGGGAGACTGCGCGTGCAGACTTGAAGGTGTCCTTGGTGGTGGACAGCACGGGGAACGGCGCGTTGTCGATGAGGGAGCCGACTGCGGTGTTCTTGCCGGGCAGCGCGTCCAGGCCGCCGGTGAGCAGCACGCCGGAGGGTGCGGGGAAGGTCGGTGCCAGTGCGGATGCGAGGGTTGCTGCGACGATGTCTGCACGGTCGCCGGGGACGATGACGAAGTCGCCGTCATCGTCGTGGTTGAGGAAGTTGGAGACGTTCATTGCTGCGACCTTGATGCCGTGGATGTCGCGGCTGAGGTCTTCTGCCTTGATGCCTTCGGTGTCGAGCTTGAGGGCTTCGGCAACTTCACCGACGGTGGGTGCGTTCAGTTCGGGGATTTCGGGCAGTACGTAGACGGGCAGGTTTGCGTCGCCGCGCTTGACGGACTTTTCGATTTCGTCGCGCAGTTCGGGTTCTGCACGGCCGACGATGATTGCGAGCAGGTCTACCTTGGAGGCGAGCAGTTCGGTGCGTGCCACGTCGACTGCGGTGACTGCTTCTTCGACGGTTTCTTCCTGTGCGCCGACGATAGCGACGACGGGCAGGCCCAGGTCGCGTGCAATCTGGACGTTCAGGTCGAATTCGACTGCGAGCGCGTTGGCGGGCAGGTAGACGCCGTCGACGATTACGACGTCGCTGTTTGCAGCGACCTTCTCGTAGGCGGAGACTGCGCGTGCGGAGATTTCTTCGGTGTCGCCTTCTGCGATGAGTGCGAGTGCGTCGGTCATGGAGACTGCGCCGCCGACCTGCTCTTCGGTCAGGCCGAAGTGTTCACGGATGAGGCGTGCCATGGGGTCGTCGGCGATGGTTGCGCCGTCGAAGACGGGGCGGAAGAAGCCGACGCGGTCTGCGCGCTTGATGAGGGAGTCTGCTAGGCCCAGGGCGACGAGGGACTTGCCCGAGTTCTGGGACATAGCGGAGAGGTAAAGACCAGTGGTCATTGTTTTACTGTCCTTCTATGCGATGTTCGGCGCTGGGTCCCGCGGTTGCGCAGGGGGGTATATGCTCCTGTGCGCGGGTGCGTCGAGCTTATATGTCATCTTCTATCTTAAGGCGTTGTGGGGGTGGTGCCTAACAGGGTGTGCGGTGCGCTGCGTCATGTGGGCGGGTGCGCGGCTGCTGTTGGGGCAGGGTGGGGTGCGTGCCGCCTCCTGGTGTGGTGTGCCGTTTAGGGGTTGGGGATGCGCGCGTACCGTACGCTGTGGCCGGGCGCCCAGATGCCGCGTGCCTCAAATTCGATGCTGTTGCGCTGGT
>OBWU01000240.1_pt1 | contig 15923 bp, 12 predicted proteins | sample 1476551 | NCBI WGS metagenome assembly OBWU01 (sample SAMEA2580135, study PRJEB22360) | human gut metagenome | biome: human gut; feature: human-associated habitat; material: faeces | place: Denmark | collected 2008/2010
AGTCTGGCCATGGGCTTATTTGTCTTTGCAGTTTTGCAGTCTACTATCCTAGGCTTGTATATGGTCTTGTCTCCTATGCTTCAGGCCATGTTCCGCAACCGCAAGGCAGTTCTTTATTTTGTCTATGGTTCCATTGCTAAGATCGTCTTGCAATTGCCAACCATTGCTATTTTCCACAGCTACGGTCCCTTGATTTCAACGACTATCGGCTTGATTATTCCAAATGTATTGATGTACCGAGACATCTGCCAGGTAACGGGTGCTCGTCGAAAGATAATCTTGAAGCGAACCATTTTGATTACCATCTTGACCCTTGTCATGTTTATCCTAGTTGGCTTCTTGCAGTGGCTGCTCGGTTTTGTCTTCCAGCCAAGTGGACGTTTCTGGAGTTTCCTTTATGTGGCTCTCATCGGGGGACTTGGGGGAGGTCTTTATGGTTTGATGAGCCTACGGACACGACTCTTGGACAAGATAATTGGCAAAGCTCAAGCAGACCGACTACGTACACGATTGAAAATATCGTAAAAAGATTTATAAATAAAAGTAATAAATTTAACCTTTCTGTAATAGAAAGGTTTTTATACTACATTTTTCTTAAAAAAAGAGAACTTTTTCTAAAATCAAGAGCAAAAAATATGCTTTTTTAAGTTTTTCTTCAGAAATTACTTGACTAAATAAAACAAAAGCTGTATAATAAGACAAAACTTTTAAACAGGAGGTTCTGGAAATGAAAAAGTCTAAGGCCAAGTATCTGACACTTGCAAGTGTCGTGTTAAGCGCAGGTATCTTACTGAGCGCATGTGGAAATTCAAGTAGCGCTTCTAAAACATATAACTATGTTTATTCGAGCGATCCATCTAGTTTGAACTATCTTGCAGAAAACCGTGCAACAACTACCGACATCGTGACCAATTTGGTGGATGGGTTGATGGAAAATGACCAATACGGTAACTATGTTCCATCATTGGCAGAGGATTGGACTGTTTCTCAGGACGGTTTGACCTATACTTACAAATTGCGTAAGGATGCAAAATGGTATACTTATGAGGGTGAAGAATACGCCCCTGTAACGGCCCAAGACTTTGTGACAGGTTTGAAATATGCTGCTGATAAGAAATCCGAAGCCTTGTACCTGGTTCAAGACTCTGTAGTAGGTTTGGATGACTATATTAACGGTAAAACAACTGACTTTTCAACTGTCGGTGTTAAGGCGATTGACGACCAAACGGTTCAGTACACTTTGACACGTCCAGAATCTTATTGGAATTCTAAAACAACTTCAACCATTCTCTTCCCTGTCAATGCAGATTTCTTAAAATCAAAAGGGGATGACTTTGGTAAGGTAGACCCTTCTAGTATTTTGTACAATGGACCTTTCTTAATGAAATCTTTTGTTTCAAAATCTGTTATCGAATTCAAGAAAAATCCCAACTACTGGGATGAAAAAAATGTCTTTGTGGATGATGTGAAATTGGCCTATTATGATGGTAGTGACCAAGATGCACTAGCACGTAACTTTGTAGAAGGAGTCTATAGCTACGCGCGTCTCTATCCAAATAGCTCAAGCTTTGAAGGCATTAAAGAGAAGAACAAGGATAACATCATCTATAGTATGCAAAATGCAACTTCTTATTACTTGAACTTCAACTTGGACAGAAAATCTTATAACTTCACTTCTAAGTCCTCAGATGTCGAAAAGAAATCTACCCAAGAAGCAGTTCTGAATAAAAACTTCCGTCAAGCCTTCAACTATGCATACAACCGTACAGCCTATGGAGCACAATCTCAAGGGGAGGACGGAGCAACGAAGATTATTCGTAATCTAGTGGTACCTCCTACATTTGTAAGCATCAACGGAAAAGACTTTGGCGATGTTGTTTCAGAAAAGATGGTCAACTATGGCCAAGAATGGCAAGGAATCAATTTTGCAGATGCACAAGATCCATACTACAATCCTGATAAAGCTAAAGCTAAATTTGCAGAAGCTAAGAAAGAATTGGAAGCTAAGGGTGTGCAATTCCCAATCCACTTGGATGTAACAGTTGACCAATCAGCTAAAAAAGGTGTACTTGAAGCGAGCTCTTTGAAACAATCCATCGAATCTGTTCTAGGAGCTGAGAATGTGGTTATCGATATCCAACAGCTATCAACAGATGACTTTGACAACTCTAGCTACCTAGCTCAAACTGCAGCTCAAAAAGACTTTGATATCTATAATGGCGGTTGGAGTGCGGACTACTTGGATCCATCAAGTTATCTTGATATCTTAAATGTCAATAACGGTGGTATGTTGCAAAACATTGGTCTAGAACCAGGTGAGGTCAATGACAAGGCTAAGGCAGTTGGTCTGGATACTTACACTCAAATGCTAGAAGAAGCGAACAAGGAGCAAGAACCAGCAAAACGTTATGAAAAGTATGCTGAAATTCAAGCTTGGCTCGTTGATAGCGCCCTTGCTATTCCAAACGTTTCTCAGGGTGGAACACCGACCTTGAGAAAGACAGTTCCATTCTCATCACCATTCTCACAAGCTGGAAATAAGGGTGTCGAATCATACAAGTATCTCAAGTTACAAGATAAGACTGTAACGGCTGATGAGTATGAAAAAGCTAAAGAAAAATGGCTGAAAGAAAAAGAAGAATCAAATAAAAAAGCCCAAGAAGAACTGGCAAAACACGTTAAATAACCAGTCTATTCAACAGGAAAAACGATAGTTTCTCAAGGAACTATCGTTTTTATATAGTTTGAAACTATAACTAGCTCTTGAAAACAAGAAAATGAGTTAGTAAAAATAAGTGGTACAATAGTTACTATAGATTTGGAGGTATTGTATGAGCAAAGAACTACACATCAACACAATTTTGGCCCAGGCGGGGATCAAGTCAGATAAGGCTACGGGTGCCTTGGTAACACCGCTTCATTTTTCAACAACTTATCAGCATCCAGAGTTCGGTCAGTCTACGGGATTTGACTATACTCGTACCAAAAACCCAACTCGCAGTAAGGCGGAGGAGGTTTTGGCGGCTATTGAATCAGCGGACTATGCCCTAGCGACAAGCTCAGGAATGGCTGCGATTGTACTGGCCTTTAGTGTTTTTCCAGTAGGAAGTAAAGTCTTGGCTGTTCGTGATCTGTATGGGGGTTCTTTCCGTTGGTTCAATCAAGTCGAGCAAGAAGGCCGTTTCCATTTTACCTATGCCAATACAGAAGAAGAGTTGATTGCTGAGTTGGAGAAAGATGTGGATGTTCTCTATATTGAAACACCAACCAATCCCTTGATGTTGGAATTTGATATTGCCAAACTAGCCAAACTAGCTCATGCCAAGGGTGCCAAGGTAGTGGTGGACAATACCTTCTACAGTCCGATTTACCAACGTCCGATTGAAGATGGTGCGGATATCGTTCTTCATTCTGCCACCAAGTATCTAGCAGGGCACAATGATGTCTTGGCTGGGGTCGTTGTGACTAATAGTTTAGAACTATATGAGCAACTGTTCTACAATTTGAATACGACAGGTGCGGTCTTATCACCATTTGATAGTTATCAGTTGATTCGTGGCCTTAAAACTCTACCTCTTCGTATGGAGCGTTCTACAGCCAATGCCCAAGAAGTGGTTGCCTTTTTGAAGGATTCACCTGCTGTCAAGGAAGTGCTCTATACTGGACGTGGAGGCATGATTTCCTTTAAAGTAGTGGATGAAAAACGTATTCCTCATATTTTAAATAGCCTCAAGGTCTTCTCTTTTGCGGAAAGTTTGGGTGGGGTAGAGAGTCTGATCACCTATCCGACAACTCAAACCCATGCGGATATTCCAGCAGAAGTGCGCCATTCCTATGGCTTAACAGATGACCTCTTGCGTTTATCCATTGGGATTGAGGATGCTAGAGATTTGATTGCGGACTTGCGCCAAGCTTTGGAAGGATAAGATAGATATGGGAAAATATGATTTTACAAGCCTGCCCAATCGTTTTGGGCACCATACCTATAAATGGAAAGAATCAGAAGCTGATCGCGGAGTTCTACCAGCCTGGATAGCAGATATGGACTTTGTGGTTTTGCCTGAGGTTCGACAAGCTGTACAAGCCTACGCAGATCAGTTGGTCTATGGCTATACTTATGCTAGTGATGCTTTGATTGAGTCGGTTCAGGACTGGGAAGCTACACAACACGGCTATCACTTTGACAAGGATGCCCTCGTCTTTATCGAGGGAGTAGTACCAGCTATTTCAACAGCCATTCAAGCCTTTACAAAAGAAGGAGAGGCTGTTCTGATTAACACACCGGTCTATCCACCTTTTGCACGCAGTGTCAAACTGAACAATCGCAGATTGATTACTAATTCTTTGGTGGAAAAGGATGGGCTGTTTGAGATTGACTTTGACCAGTTGGAGAAGGAATTGGTGGAAGAGGATGTGAAGCTTTATATCCTTTGCAATCCTCACAATCCTGGTGGACGTGTTTGGGAAAAGGAAGTGTTAGAAAAGATTGGTCATCTCTGCCAAAAACATGGTGTTTTGTTGGTTTCAGATGAGATTCACCAAGATTTGGCTCTCTTTGGTCACAAACACCAGTCATTCAACACCATTGATCCCGCTTTTAAAGACTTTGCCCTTATCTTGAGTAGTGCCACTAAGACCTTTAATATTGCTGGGACGAAAAATTCCTATGCAGTTATTGAAAATCCCAAGCTTCGTGTGGCTTTCCAAAAACGCCAGTTGGCCAATAACCAACATGAAATCTCAGGCTTGGGGTATTTGGCGACAGAAGCTGCCTACCGTTATGGCAAGGACTGGTTAGGAGAGTTAAAAGAAGTCATCGAGGACCACATTAACTATGTAGTGGATATTTTGGGCAACGAAACCAAGATTAAGGTCATGAAACCACAAGGTACCTACTTGATCTGGCTTGATTTTTCAGCCTATGACCTAACGGATGACCGCTTACAAGAGCTTTTGAAGAATGAAGCCAAGGTTATCTTGAACCGAGGCTTGGACTTTGGGGAGGAGGGAACTCTTCATGCCCGTCTCAATGTAGCTATGCCGAAGTCAGTACTGGAAGAGGTTTGCCAACGCATCGTGACCACTTTTGCTACACTTTAAGAATCGAGCCTTCTAGGAGAAAAGTCTTCCTGGAAGGCTATTTTCATAGGGGAAAATATGGTATAATGAGGAGATAAGATAAAGGGGTAACTATGGCTAAATTGATTCCAGGAAAGTTGCGCATGGAGGGTGTTTCCCTCTATGAGAAGGGCAAGATTGAGATCATCAAGGAAAAAGGGAATCGCCTCTATACACGTGTAGCTGGAGAAGACTTGCGCTACAGTTTAGAGGATGATCTTGTTTTTTGCGCTTGCGATTTTTTCCAAAAAAGAGGTTACTGTGTTCACCTAGCAGCGCTCGAGCATTATCTGAAGAATGATGAAGAAGGCCAGGTGATTTTACAAGCCTTAGAAAAAGGACATGAAGAGCAAGAAGAGGTCGAAACCCAGGTTAGTTTTGGCGGTAGTTTTTTGGAGCTTATCCAACCTCAGAAGCGAGAGAAAATCTACACTTTGTCTGCGCAAGGTCAGGTGGAAGCTGGGACCAATCGCCTCCTTTGGACTCTCCGAATCGGTTTAGTTGATAGTCAAAAATATTATGTCATTCGTGACATCCCTCTCTTTTTGAAGGTTTTGGTCCATCGAAAGCCATACATGATTGGGAAATACTATGAAAATGACTTGTCTTGGGAGTCTTTTGATACAGTTAGTCAAGATGTTCTTACTTTTTTATGTGGCTTGATTGAGGAGGGACTGAGTCAAGAGCTCTTTTTTCCTAATCAAGGTCGTCACCTCTTTTTCCCTCTGACCTTTTTTGAGCAGGGAGTGGAGTTGCTGATGAACTTGGAAGATTTTCATTTTGAGCACCAGATTGATAGTTATGAGAATCTCCTCTTTCATGATTTAGATCCTGATGCAGACCTTTTCTCTTTTTACGTGCAGGAGTATCCCGATTATTTTGAGATGGAGATTTCTGAAAGTGAGCGAGTCAACGTATTCTATGGGGGAGCGGTTCTCTTTCGTAAGGGCAATCTTTATCTCTTAAATCCTAAACAAATCAGCCTACTAAAGGAAATCAAGGAGCTTCCTAAGGAGGAAAGAGGGAGAAAATGCCTCCGGTTTGACAACAGTGATCGTGACCGCCTAGCCGCCTGTCTGCCTTTATTTGGACAGCTTGGAACAGTTTCTGCTCCTGAGTGCTTGCAAATCAGACCCTTTTCACCAATCTTTTACTTTGATAGGGAGGATGACGGCCGCATCCGCTTGAATATCCAGTTTGACTATGGAGATGTTAAGGTGACTAGTCGCCAACAGCTGGAACATTTACCATTTTCAAGTGATGCTGTCTTGGAAAACCAACTATTTCAAGTCTGTTTAGGGGCTGGTTTTGAGGCTGATTTTCAGTCTTGGAGACAGGCTTTGAAGCCAGAGGCAGTTTATTCTTTCTTTCACCATACGATTCCAGCTTTTGAGAAATTGGGTCAGGTTTTCTTGTCTGATGAGATGAATCAGCTCTACAGCGTCCAAGCTCCTCAGGTTCAGATTGAGTCCAAGGGAGGACTGTTGGAAATTCAATTTGATTTCCAAGGGATTGCCCAAGAAGAGATTGATCAAGCTCTTAAAGCCCTGACCAGCAATCAGGATTTCTATATCAGCTCTTCTGAACAAGTGTACTTTTTTGATGAGGAAACCAAGCAGATTCGTCAAAATTTTCAGGAACTGGGGGTTGAGCTAAAAGATGGTTCTTTCCAAGCGCGAAAATCTCTGGCTTATAGCCTTTCTCAGCTTTTTGAAGGTCGAGATCGTATCTCTTTCTCGGAAGAATTTCAGCATTTAGCTCATGATTTGACTCATCCAGAGGATTTTCCTTTGGGAGATATACGGGTGCAGGCGAGTTTGAGAGACTATCAGGAAAAGGGAGTCCGTTGGCTCCAGATGCTTCATCACTATGGCTTTGGTGGCATCCTGGCAGATGATATGGGACTGGGAAAAACACTGCAAACCATCGCTTTTTTGACCAGTCAGGTGACAGAAGATAGTCGGGTCTTGATTTTGGCTCCGTCAGGTTTGATCTACAATTGGGCAGATGAATTCAGGAAATTTGCCCCACAGTTGGATTTGGCTGTCGTTCATGGTTTGAAAGCGAATCGAGAAGCGATTCTTTCTGAAAATCACCAAATCTATGTGACTAGCTATGCCACCTTTCGTCAAGACAGCGAGCTTTATCAAGAGATGGCTTTTGATTTTCTCTTCTTAGATGAAGCCCAGGTCATGAAAAATGCCCAAACCAAGATTGCTCAGAGTTTGCGCCAGTTTGTGGTGCCGGCAGTTTTTGCTTTGTCAGGTACGCCCATTGAAAACCATTTAGGAGAGTTGTGGTCTATCTTTCAAATTGTGCTTCCGGGGCTCTTGCCAAGTAAAAAGGAGTTTATGAAATTACCGGCTGAGCGAGTCGCGCAGTTTATCAAACCCTTCGTCATGAGGCGTAAGAAAGAAGAAGTTCTTACAGAACTGCCTGATCTGATCGAAGTCGTCTATAAAAATGAACTGGAAGACCAACAGAAGGCTATCTATCTAGCCCAGTTGCAACAGATGCGAGACCGCCTAGCGCAAGTGACCGATCAAGAATTCCAGAGAAGTCGGGTAGAAATCTTATCTGGACTCATGCGATTGCGCCAGATCTGCGATACGCCAGCTCTCTTCATGGACGATTACCAAGGAGCTAGTGGTAAACTCGATAGTCTTCGAGATTTATTGCTACAAGTGGCTGATGGTGGGCATCGGGTCTTGATTTTCTCCCAGTTCAAAGGAATGTTGGAAAAAATTGAGCAAGAACTCCCAGACTTGGGCTTGACCTCCTTCAAAATCACAGGTTCAACTCCTGCTCATGACAGACAGGAGATGACCAAGGCCTTTAACCAAGGGGAGAGAGATGCCTTTCTCATATCCCTTAAGGCGGGTGGTGTTGGTCTCAATTTAACGGGAGCTGATACGGTTATTTTGGTTGACCTTTGGTGGAATCCCGCTGTCGAAGCCCAGGCTATCGGACGAGCCCACCGAATGGGACAGGAGCAGATGGTCGAGGTCTATCGTTTGATTACCAAGGGGACCATTGAAGAAAAAATCCAAGAACTTCAAGAACAAAAGAAACATTTGGTTTCCCAAGTTTTAGATGGTACGGAGTCGCGTGCGAGTCTCAGTCTGGCAGAAATTCGTGAAATTTTGGGAATTTCTGAAGCCAGCACTTGAAAAATCAAGACAATACGCTATAATGAAGTGTTGAAAGGAAATACAAAATGAAACAAGATCGATTTCCATTGGTGTCAGATGATGAGATTATGCTGACCAAAATGCCAGTCATGGACTTGTACGATGAGTCAGACTTTATTAGCAATATCAAAGGTGATTACCGCGATAAGAACTATTTGGAATGGTCTCCTATCAATGAAGAAGAAACAGTAGTTTCTCCAGTGGTTAATAAGGAGTCAAAGCCAAGCTCAGAACCTAAAAAAGTTGAAAAAACCTATGCTGAATTGGCTCGAGAAGAGGCGCGTGCGGGCTTGAAGAAGAAACGTTCAGCCAAGTATTTGACTCAGGATGTTAGTCATACTAGACGACACAATGGTTCAACACTTGTTCGTCAAGGAAACCAACCAACAGCACCATTTCAAAAGGAAAATCCAGGTGAGTTTGCCAAATTTAGTAAAAACTTGAGCCAGTCTCACTATATCTTAGCTGAGGATGTTGGCCAAGTGGCGAATCCAACTCCGAAAACCCAAACGGAAAAAGCTAAAAAGAACAACTACGATTTTCTAAAGAAGAGTCAAATCTATAATAAAAAGAATAAGCAAACAGAACAGGAACGTCAGGTTGCCCAAGAGTTGAATCTGACAAGAATTACTGAGTAGGGGGAGAAAAGCATGTCAAAAACATATCATTTTATTGGAATCAAGGGATCAGGGATGAGTGCCCTAGCCTTGATGTTGCACCAAATGGGACACAAGGTTCAAGGTTCAGACGTTGAAAAATACTACTTTACTCAACGTGGACTAGAGCAGGCAGGGATTGCGATTCTTCCTTTTGATGAAAAGAACCTACAAGGTGATATGGAAATTATCGCTGGAAATGCCTTTCGTCCAGATAACAACGTTGAAATTGCCTATGCGGACCAAAATGGTATCAGCTACAAACGTTACCACGAGTTCCTAGGTAGCTTTATGCGTGATTTTGTCAGCATGGGAGTAGCAGGAGCACATGGAAAAACTTCAACAACAGGTATGTTGTCACACGTCTTGTCTCACATCACAGACACTAGCTTCTTGATTGGTGACGGGACAGGTCGTGGTTCAGCCAATGCCAAATATTTTGTCTTTGAGTCAGACGAATATGAGCGCCATTTCATGCCTTACCACCCAGAATACTCTATCATCACCAACATCGACTTTGACCATCCAGACTACTTTACAAGTCTAGAGGATGTTTTCAATGCCTTTAACGACTATGCTAAACAAATTACCAAAGGTTTGTTTGTATACGGTGAGGATGCTGAGTTGCGTAAGATCACAACCAATGCGCCAATCTATTACTATGGTTTTGAAGCAGAGGGCAATGACTTTGTAGCTAGCGATCTTCTTCGTTCTACGACTGGTTCGACCTTCACCGTTCACTTCCGTGGTCAAGAATTGGGTCAATTCCACATTCCAACCTTTGGTCGTCACAATATTATGAATGCGACAGCTGTTATTGGTCTTCTTTACACAGCTGGATTTGATTTGAACTTGGTCCGTGAACACTTGAAAACTTTTGCAGGTGTTAAGCGTCGTTTCACTGAAAAAATTGTCAATGATACAGTGATCATTGATGACTTTGCTCACCATCCAACAGAAATCATTGCAACCTTGGATGCAGCTCGTCAGAAATATCCAAGCAAGGAAATCGTGGCAATCTTCCAACCGCATACCTTTACAAGAACCATTGCCTTGTTGGACGAATTTGCCCATGCATTGAATCAAGCAGACGCCGTCTATCTAGCGCAAATCTATGGATCAGCTCGTGAGGTGGACCATGGTGATGTCAAAGTAGAAGACTTAGCCAATAAAATCAACAAGAAACACCAGGTTATCACTGTTGAAAATGTTTCTCCACTCCTAGACCATGACAATGCTGTTTATGTCTTTATGGGTGCTGGAGACATCCAAACCTATGAATATTCATTTGAGCGTCTCTTGTCTAACTTGACAAGCAACGTCCAATAAGGAAAACAGATGGAAATTCCAATCATAATAAGGCAAGCTACCTTATCAGATTTAGAAGGAATGTTGGCGATTAAAGAAGCCAATCCTTCGTTAGAAGAGGCATTTAGCCACCAATCCTTAGAAGAGAGTATCCGCAAGACTGCGGGTACCTTTCTTGTAGCTGGGGATGAAAATCAGCTCCTAGGCTATGTTTTGGGAGAAGCTCAGTCTATTCATCCCAAATGGATAGAAGTAAAATCATTGACTATTCATCCTGACCATTGGGGACAGGGTCTGGGAACTCTTCTTCTTGCAGCCTTGAAACAGGTGACAGTCGAACTAAATCACCAAGGTATTCTTTTGCAAAGTCCTGATGAGTTGCTATCATATTTTGAAATGAATGGCTTTGTTGAAGAAGAAGTGACCGAGAGTCATTATGGCAGTGGTTCTGAATGGTATCTGATTTGGGAAAATCCCTTTTATCAGGAGGAAATATGAAAATCAGACAAGCAAGATTTTCGGATTTGGATCGGATTATAGAGATAGAGCTGGAGAATTTTTCCCTTGAGGAAGCCATTCCTCGTTCGGTCTTTGAGGCACATTTGCAGGAAATTCAGACCAGTTTTCTGGTAGCTGAAAAAGAGGGGCGTATTCTTGGTTATATCGAAGGTCCAGTCGTTCCGCACCGCCATCTCCATGATCAGTCCTTTACAGAAGAAATAAAAGACTATAGTCATCAACCTGGAGGTTATATTTCTGTGACTTGCCTATCTATTGCCAAGGAAGCACAAGCTTTGGGAGTGGGGAAAAGACTATTAAAGGCTCTGAAAGAAGTCGCTTTAGAACATGAACGAGAGGGCATTAACCTGACATGTCATGACTACCTTATCGCCTATTATGAAAAACATGGCTTTGTTAATGAAGGAATATCCCAGTCAAGCTTTGCTGGGGAAACATGGTATGATATGGTCTGGCAGCCTGAAAATGAAGAAAACTAGCTAGGGAATGCCCTAGTTGGTTGCTTTTCTGCGACTTTTAAGATATAATATTATGGATTGTCAACAAGGAGGTAATGCTTTTGACTGAAAAATCAAGAGAAGAAGAAAAATTAAGCTTTAAAGAGCAGATTCTACGTGATTTAGAAAGAGTAAAAGAACAAGATAGAAGAGAGAAAGAAGTAGAGTTTCCAAATCTGACGGCTTCGTCATCTCAAGCTAGTTCAGCAACTCCTTCAGATCTTGAACCAGAAACATCAACAGAAGAGTTGATGGCGGATTCCCTATCTGTTGTCGATAAAATCCTAAAAAATGCACCAAGTGTTCCTCCACTTTCAAGTGCTAGAACTGATGAAACGGATGACCAAGAAGAGAAAGAGATTAGACAGCCAATCATTGATAAGATTGAAGTTGTAGAATCTGAAGAACCTCTGGTAGAGCCGATTCATCTGGCTGAAGAACCTATAGTGGAACCTGTTCAACCTAAGGTAGAACCAGTTGAGCTTAAACCCGAAGAAAAAGAATTTAACGATACTCCGACTAAGGTTGCCGTAACCTATAAAACAGAAGACAAGAAAGAGGAAATCACCCCAGGAATGCCTGAAAGAGTAGAGCCTGTTTCTACAGAATCTGGCAGTGGATTAGCTGATGCTCCACGTCGTAGTCGTCGTCAAGGTGCAACATCAACTAAGAAAAAGAAAAAATCAAAAGCCAAAGGTTGCCTATTGACCATTCTAGTTCTCCTAGTACTCGTTACAGTTGGTGGTTACTTTGGTTATGGTTACGTGCAAGATTCCTTGAAACCTGTTGATGCGAGCTCTAAGGATTACGTAACGGTTCAAATCCCAGACGGAGCAAACGTTCAAGAAATTGGAAGCACTTTGGAAAAATCTGGTTTGGTTAAACATGGACTGATCTTTAGCCTTTATGCTAAATACTATAGTCATGCCAACTTGAAGTCAGGTTATTATAACTTGAAGAAGAGTATGAGTACGGATGAGTTGATTCAAGAATTGCAAAAAGGTGGGACTCCTGAAGCTCAGGCACCTGTTCTTGCAAACTTGACAATTCCAGAAGGCTATACATTAGAGCAAATCGCTCAAACAGTAGGACAACTTCAAGGTGAATTTAAAGAACCTCTTACTGCGGATGCTTTCTTGGCAAAAGCTCAAGATGAGACCTTTATCTCACAATTAGTAGCCAAGTATCCAAACCTACTTGGAAGTCTTCCAACAAAAGACAGTGGCGTTCGTTATCGTCTTGAAGGCTACCTTTTCCCAGCAACCTATACGATCAAAGACAGCACAACTGTTGAAAGTTTGATTGATGAGATGGTAGCTGCTATGGAGAAGGCTATGTCACCATATTACGCTACGATCAAAGAAAAGAATCTGACAGTTAATGAATTGCTCAGCATTGCTTCTCTTGTCGAAAAAGAAGGTGCTAAGACCGAGGACCGGAAGAAAATCGCAGGTGTCTTCTATAACCGCTTGAATGCTGGTATGCCACTTCAAAGTAATATCGCTATCCTATATGCTCAAGGAAAACTTGGTCAAAAGATTAGTTTAGCAGATGACGCTGGAATTGATACAACGATTGATTCACCATACAATGTTTACACACACCTTGGCCTCATGCCTGGACCGGTTGATAGCCCAAGTTCGGATGCGATTGAAGCAAGTGTAAACCAGACAAAGAGTGAGTACTTGTACTTTGTAGCAAATGTTGAAGACGGTAAAGTATACTTTGCAACAACAAAAGAAGAACATGATCAAAACGTTGCAGAGCATATCAATAGCAAGTTACCTCAAGCAAGTAGTTCAAACTAAAATTATGTGGTTTTCCACATAATTTTGTTTTAAAAAAGTAAATAGAAAAGAAAGTTAAAAAAATGGCAGAAAAAACTTACCCAATGACCCTTGAAGAAAAGGAAAAACTAGAAAAAGAATTAGAGGAGTTGAAACTCGTCCGTCGTCCCGAAGTCGTAGAGCGTATCAAGATTGCTCGTTCCTATGGAGACCTTTCAGAAAATAGTGAGTATGAAGCAGCGAAAGATGAACAAGCTTTTGTTGAAGGACAAATTTCAAGTCTAGAAACAAAGATTCGTTATGCTGAAATTGTTAATAGCGATGCAGTTGCCCAAGATGAGGTAGCAATCGGTAAAACAGTAACAATCCAAGAAGTCGGTGAAGACGAAGAAGAGGTCTACATCATCGTCGGTTCTGCAGGTGCAGATGCTTTTGCTGGTAAAGTCTCAAATGAAAGTCCGATTGGCCGTGCTCTAATTGGCAAGAAGACTGGCGATACTGCAACGATTGAAACACCAGTTGGTAGCTATGATGTCAAAATCTTAAAGGTTGAGAAAACAGCCTAAATAGGATGAAAAAGGAGTAGTGAAGGTTTTGCCTTGCTCAACTCCTTTTTGGTTTTTTGGATAAATAGGAGACTATATGAGTTCAAATAAGAAGAAAAATAAAATGGAGCGTGGTTTAACCAATCGCCATGTTCAGGTGATGGCCATTGCGGGAACAATCGGAACCGGACTTTTCCTAGGTGCTGGTCGCTCTATCAGCCTTACAGGACCTTCTATCATCCTGATTTACATGATTACTGGAGCCTTTATGTTTTTGATGATGAGGGCTGTTGGGGAGATGCTGTATCAAGATCCAGAACAACATACCTTTATCAACTTTATCACCCGTCATTTGGGGAAAGGCTGGGGATATTTCTCAGTTTGGTCTTATTGGTTGTCAGTTGTCTTTATCGGTATGGCAGAAATCACTGCCATCTCAGACTATGTCCGCTTCTGGTTTCCCACATGGCCTAGCTGGATGATTCAGCTTGTCTTTTTAACGATTTTGGCTTTGGTCAATCTGATTGCAGTTAAGCTCTTTGGCGAAGTCGAGTTTTGGTTTGCTATGGTCAAGATTGTGGCGATTTTAGCCATGATTGCCACTGGGGTCTTTATGGTTTTGACAGGCTTTAAAACACCATATGGTGTTGCAAGTTTGGCAAATATCAGCGACCAGTTCTCTCTTTTTCCAAACGGAGTTATGAACTTTGTCATGGCCTTTCAAATGGTATTTTTTGCCTATCTGATGATTGAGTTTATCGGGGTAACAACTTCTGAAACAAAGAACCCTCGTCAGGTCTTGCCCAAAGCTGTTAAGGAAATTCCTCTCAGAATTATCTTCTTCTATGGGGGAGCTCTTATTGCGATTATGGCCATTATTCCTTGGTCTTATCTTAATTCTTCAGATTCTCCATTTGTAACGGTCTTTGAACTGGCAGGGATCAAGTGGGCAGCGGCTTTAATCAACTTTGTTGTCTTGACCTCAGCAGCGTCTGCTCTTAACTCAACTCTCTACTCAACAGGGAGACACTTATACCAGATTGCCCATGATTCGCCAAATCGTTTCTTAAAGGCCATTAAGGTCGATACCCTTTCTCGCCACAATGTTCCACAAAATGCCATCATCGCCTCAGCGATCTTGATTGCTCTGGCTGCCTTTATCAACGTGCTACCAGGTGTTTCAGATGCCTTTGCTTTGATAACAGCATCCTCATCAGGTGTTTACATCGCGATTTATATCTTGATTATGGTGGCTCATCTCAAATACCGCAAATCACAAGACTTCATGGCTGATGGCTACCTCATGCCTCAGTATCGCTTGCTTAATCCCCTAACCATTCTCTTTTTTGTCTTTGTTTTTGTGACTCTCTTTTTGCAAGAGTCTACCTTCATGGGGGCAGTTGGTTCTGCTATCTGGATCCTTGTTTTTGGGATTTATAGTCAGTGGAAATTTAGAAAATAAATCATGAACTCATCAACTCTGCTTGGTGAGTTTTTTCTAGTTTGACAGTCCATCGAAATAAGACTATAATCAAGCTGTAGTAGTTTATTAGGAGGTTTGGATGCACGTTAAATTGGAAAATAAGGAATCGCATAAAGCGCAAGAAATAGGGGATTTGATTCGTGCTTATAATCGCTCTAAAAGAGAAGAGGCTGAAAGCGAGCCACTGAACCTTTATGTCGAAGACGAAAAGGGCAATCTCATGGCAGGATTAGTAGCTGAGACTTTCGGAAATTGGTTGGAAATCGAATATTTGTTTGTGAGAGAGGAATTACGGGGACAAGGAATCGGTTCAAAACTATTGCAGCAAGCTGAAAATGAAGCCAAGAAACGAAACTGTTGTTTTGCTTTTGTCAATACTTACCAGTTTCAAGCGCCAGATTTTTATATAAGCCATGGCTACAAGGAAGTCTTTACCTTGCAAGACTATCCCTACACAGGAAAAAGATTTTATTACCAAAAGGATTTGTGACCTAGACTTCTTTCTTTTGGAGAGGAACTTAGCTAAGTATCAAAAAAGAACGAATACTCTTTATCATGTAAGATGGTAGAGAGTTTTTTGTTAATAAAATCTTACAAAATGACATTTATATATTGCATTAAGTTAGATATATGGTATAATGTTTTTAAAAGAAGCGCAACTTTTTAAAAATGTGAAGGAGGATGCTAGTGGCTAAAAACTTAAAATTAAAATTAGCTCGGGTGGAGCGTGAATTAACACAAGGGGATTTGGCAGAGGCTGTGGGTGTTACTAGGCAGACTATAGGCTTGATTGAAGCTGGGAAATACAATCCTAGTCTC
>OBWU01000241.1_pt1 | contig 15892 bp, 10 predicted proteins | sample 1476551 | NCBI WGS metagenome assembly OBWU01 (sample SAMEA2580135, study PRJEB22360) | human gut metagenome | biome: human gut; feature: human-associated habitat; material: faeces | place: Denmark | collected 2008/2010
GTAGACGTCCAGGTACTGACCCGCCAGAACCTCGGTGCGCATCCGGTCAAAAATAGTGCGCGCAGGGGCGCCATAGATTGCTCCCTCACCCAGGGACGCAAAAACCTCGGCAGACCACGCCAGGGTCAGATCGCCAGCAAGAATGCCGCCGGTCAGACCGTAGTTGAAAGCATCACCGCGCCAACTATTCTGCTCGTGCGCCGCCTCGAAACGCTTGTGCACGGAGGGAGCGCCGCGGCGGGTATCGGAGCGGTCGATAATATCGTCGTGAATCAGTGCGGAGGTCTGGAACAGCTCTACCGCCATGCCAGCCTTCACAATGGACCAGGATGCGCGGTTCTCGGTTACAGGTGCGCCGCCCGCACCACGCCAACCCCAGTAGCTCAGCAGGGCACGCAGGCGCTTGCCGCCGGTGGAGAGGGACTCAATAGCCTCAAGTAGAGGTAGAGTTTCGGCAGAAATGCCCTCGAGTAGCTCGCGCTGGCGGGCAAAAAACTCCGCCATGAGGGTGTCAAAAGCGTGCAGGTAGGCTCGCTGTTCTTCAGCAATGCGCTCAGCGAGGTGTACAGAATCCGCCTGGATATTCGGTGCCGCTACGGTGAGGCTCTCGGTCGCCTGGGGAGTGGGTGCTCCGGAAGGAGAAGGGGGAGTCATACTATCCTCGCTGATGGTCGCTGTGTACGGTCCTGATGCCGTGCGGTGTGCACTTCTTCTAGCTTAGTGGAGAAAAGCCTGAGAGAACGCATTTACGAACACGTTTACGATATATTACCCCTATTGTTCGTAGAAATGTGCTATATTTTCGGTAGGTGGGCGTAGAAGCTATGAGAGGAGGCGACATGGGGCAGACGCGAACCGGCAAGAACAGCGGCGCAAGGAACGGCCGCGTCATTATGCACCTGGACATGGACGCCTTCTTCGTCAATGTTGAACTCCTCGAAAACCCCGCTCTGCGCGGCGAACCCATTATCGTGGCGCCCCTGGGTCCCCGCTCGGTCGTATGCTCCGCCTCCTACGAGGCGCGCGCTCACGGAGTGCGCTCCGGCATGCCGCTCAGTCGCGCCCGGAACCTCAGCCCCAACGCCACCGTCCTGCCGCTGCGCGGCGACTACCGGCACTACTCGCGCGCCGTCATGGCAATCCTTCACGACCTGAGCCCCTACGTTGAGCAGGTCAGCGTGGATGAAGCCTTCGTAGACCTCACCGGCGCCTACCTGCACGGCCAAGACCCCGTCGCCCTGGCGCAGCGCGCTCGCGACCGCATCGCGCAGGAGCTATCCCTGCCCTCCTCTGCGGGGGTTGCGCCCAATAAGCTGCTCGCCAAAATGGCGTCCACCGGTAGTAAACCGAACGGGCTGTGGGTCATTCCACCCGAGCGCGTTCAAGAATTTCTTGACCCGAGAAAAGTCTCCGACCTGTGGGGAGTGGGTGCGAAGAGTACCGAGCAGCTCTCCCGATACGGTATTCACACCATCGCCCAGATGAGGTCCATGAGCCTGGACTGGCTCAAAGAACGCTTCGGTACCGCCCAGGGCGAGCACCTCTGGGCCATGGCGCGCGGCATTGACGAACGCCCCGTAATCACCGAACGTGAAGAGAAAAGCATGGGCGGCGAGCACACCTTCGAGACGGATACGACCGATGCCCAGGAGGTGAGCGCTGCTATTCGGGAGCTGAGTCTCAAACTGGGAAAGCGCCTGCGCACCGCCGGGAAACTCGCCGGAGGGCTCAGCCTCAAAATTCGCTACAGCACCTTCGAAACGCACACCCGCGCTATCCCACTAAACGTGCCCGTGGACTCCGGTATGCAGATTGCCTCCCTGGCGTTGGAAGCCCTGCGAGCAGATGAAATTCTGGTGGGTCAGGAGGCGCCACGCGCCCTGCGGCTCATCGGAGTGCGCGCCGAAAAGCTCGCCCGCGCAGAAGACGGGGTGCAACAAACCCTCTTCGACTCCATCGAGAGCGGGGCAAACCCACGCTCCACCAGAACCGCCTCCGCCAGAACCGCCTCAGCACAACGAGGTGGCGGGGGAGTGGACAATAGCCCGCAGAACGGTACTCGCTCGGGAGCTGGCGCTCACTCGGGGTCTGGTGCCCGCCTCGTGAAGAGCGGCAGATGGTCCGAGGTTGAGCACGTCATGGACGCGATTCACCGTAAGTACTCACAGGAAAGCCTCAAGCCAGCCTCCGGAGTTACCGCGCCCGAGAAGAGCATTGACGAAAAGAGGTCATAAAGAGCTTCTGTCCGAAAAAAGGATGCGCCAACCCCACCCCGCGCGGTACGATGGGAAACATACGACCGGAAACATACAGCGGGAAGAAGCGCCCACCGCGCCAGCTGATGCACTAGCTAACCCGGCTGATACCGACGTCATCTTGAGTAGCGACACCTCAAAGGAGAAAACGATGGCACTGTCCGAGCGTGAACAGAAGGTTCTGGACCAGCTCGAAGAACTCATGAGCAATGAGGACCCGCACTTTGCCTCCTCCATGTCTTCAACCGGCAACACCGCGCCGGTTTTCAGCGCTCGCCACCTGGCTCTCGGTATTCTCTTCGTTCTCATCGGCCTGGGCATCATTATTGGTGCGGTCGCATCTAACATGATTTGGCTGGGCGTATTCGGCTTCCTCTTCGCGGCCGGTGGCGTGTACTTTGCGACCACCAGCAAGAAGACCCCGGTCGACTCCTTCCTCGGCGGTAAGGCAGAAGGCGCAGCCCGTGTGCGTCAGCGCGAGCAGAAGGAGCGTTCCTCCTTCATGAACCGCCTGGAGAACCGCTGGGACGAGCGTAATAACGGCCAGCTCTAAAGCATTTAGGGTGCAGAAGCTTCGCGGCTTAGCTCATAGAGCTGACCCCCGATGCGAACATCTCAAAACTCAAGACTGATTAAGCGGAGGTAAGAATTCTCTTACCTCCGCTTTCTTGTGCCCATTTTCTGCACTCAGTTCCCGGTGCCGGGTGTTGTGCCCCGAACCGTGAACAGACCCGAGCCCCCTCGAAGCAGGCAATCTGAGGGTTGCACACTGAGCGGGAATACGCCCGAAGCTGTGTAGAAGCTGTGCGTCAGCGTTAAAAATGCAGGAGAGAGCATAAAAACACTAAAAGATGCTCTGCCGGGTGGGGTGGGTGGTGGAAAGTGGGGTAAAGTGGAGGGGAAAGCTGAAAGTCAGTCCTATCGTCGTGCCCTCAAACAGACGGCGGAGGCGCCGTCCCGGCACACCCCGCCACCGGCACCTACAGGATGTGTGGAGCACCCCCGCTCCCGCAGACTTCAGCACAATGGCACACATCAGGGGCACACATCAGGGGCACACATCGGGGAGGTGAAGTGAATGTTCTTAGGTACCTACTCGCCACGAATGGACGCCAAAGGACGCATCATCCTTCCCGCCAAATTCCGTGAGGAACTCTCAGCAGGCCTCGTTCTGACCCGCGGTCAAGAACGATGCCTGTACGTTTTCCCCGCCGCAGAATTTGAACGCATCCACGAACGGATGCGCACCGCGCCCCTGCCCGGACGAGCCGCCCGAGACTTCCTGCGAGTCTTCCTCTCAGGAGCCTCAGACGAACTGCCCGACAGGCAGGGACGCATCACCATCCCGCCGATACTGCGCCAATACGCAGGACTGACCGACCACCCCGTCGTCATCGGATCCGGTACCCGCGCAGAAATCTGGGATGCAGCCGCCTGGGAGGAATACCTCGCCCGCACCGAAGCTGAATTTGCCTCCCTCGACGAGGACCCGTTCAGCCCGCTACTCTAGCCGGCACCCCGCCGGTGCGCTGGCTACCCCCCCGGCATCTCTCTATCACCACCGCACCACTCTTCCGTAAACCTTCCCGCAGGACAAACTCTCACAGGAGCACCCATGAGCGTAGACCACGCCCCCGAAACCGGTACGCCCGCATCCGGCGCTGCCGCCAAGGTCACCGGCGCATCCATTGAGAACCTCTCCCAGCGTGAAGCCAGCGAACGTCACGTGCCCGTGATGCTGGACCGCTGCATTAACCTGCTGGCACCCGGCATTGAACGCGCCGTCGAGGAGCGCGGCACCGCCTACGTTATTGATGGCACCCTCGGTATGGGCGGTCACTCCGAGGCGCTGCTTGAACGCTTCGAAAACCTTGTACTCATCGGTATTGACCGCGACCTGCAGGCGCACGCCATCGCCGGTGAACGCCTGGCGCGCTTCGGTGACCGATTCGTGCCCGTCCATGCCGTCTACGATGAGATTGACCGCGCCATGGAAACCGCCGGCGTGCAGGGAATTGATGGCATCCTGATGGACCTGGGCGTCTCCTCCATGCAGCTGGACGAACGCACCCGAGGCTTCGCCTACTCCTACGACGCGCCCCTGGACATGCGCATGAACTCCGAAGACGAGCTTACCGCCCGCATCGTCGTCAACGAATACAGCGAAGATCAGCTGCGCCGCATTATCCGCAATTGGGGCGAAGAGAAGTTCGCATCGCGTATCGCCCGCGCCATCTGCACCGCCCGCGCCAACGCACCCCTGGAAACCACCGGTGAGCTCGTGCGCATTATCCAGAAGGCTGTGCCCGTCGCCGCGCAGCGTACCGGCGGCCACCCCGCCAAGCGCACCTTCCAGGCGTTGCGTATCGAAGTGAACCACGAACTGGAATCCCTCGAACGCGCCGTACCGGCAGCCCTGGAGGCGCTCAACCTCGGCGGCCGATTCGTCGCCATGAGCTACCACAGCCTCGAAGACAAGATCGTCAAGAGGGCACTGACCGCAGAGGCAACCTCCAAGGCACCCAAGGGCTTCCCGGTAGAGCTTGAAGAGCACAAGCCCACCGTCAAAATCATTACCCGCGGCGCAGAACCGCCTACCGACGAGGAAATCGAACAGAACTCTCGCGCCGCCAGCGCCAAGCTGCGCGCCGCCGAGAAAATCCGCATCCCCGCCAAGTAGAAGACAGAAAGCGAAGAAGAGTGAGCACCCAGCACGCATCCCAGCGCCCCACCCGCACCCAGGGCGCCCCGCGGAGTCGACGCGCCGGTTCCTCGCGCCCTGCCGCCGGCACCCCCGGCGCCGTTGGCTCTACCCGCGCATCCTCTACTGGCGCATCGACCGGGGCGAGCCGCGCCTCCACCCGAGCTCATTCCGGTCGTACCCGCACCGCGCGTCTGGAGCCGGTCACCGCCTCCCATCCGGTGGTTCGTCCCGCCAGCACCGCAGCATCGCACGGCGGTAAGCGCACCTCAACGAACGCGAGCCGTGTGCCCTCGAGCGTCCGTTCAGCAGCACGCACCGAAGAAGCACGCGAGGCGAAGCCCAAGCAGCGTAACCCGCTGTCCACTGTGCGCCGCCGAGCTCGTAAGCTCAGCCCGCCCACCATGCTCGCTGTTTTTGCGGCAATCCCGCTGACCCTGATTTTTATTCTGCTGCTCAATGTGCTGATCGTAACCCGACAGTACGACATGGTGGATTTGCGCGCGCAGGAGCAGCAGCTTGTGCAGGAAAACCAGGCGTTGCAACAGGAGATTGGCTTCAAGGAAGCCCCGCAGGATTTGGCGATACGCGCCAGTACCCTGGGCATGTTTGTGAGCTCTTCGCAGGCGACCCTGAACCTGCAGTCCTCCACGATTGAGGGCACCCCCGCCCCGGCTGCAAGCCCCACCGGTATTGAAGGATCCAAGCAGGAGAACCTGATTTCGCCGCCGGCAGCGGGTTCGGAAGAAAGCTACGCCAAGGGCATTGTGGATGCTGACAAGTCTGTTCAGCAGCGACACAGCCAGGCGAGCGCTACGGCAAAGGCATCTGCAAGCGCCTCGGCAAGCCCCGCGCAGCAGGCTAACCCCGCCCAGCAGGCCAACCCCGCTCAGCAGGCCAACCCCGCACCGGCGAATAGCGCCCCTGCTAGCCCGGCTGCTTCCGCCGCACCGAGCGCCGCTCAGCAGCCCGCAGCTAGCCCCGCGGCAAGCCAGGTTGCACGATAAACAATATTGACCACAGGATGCGTAGCATCACCGATAGACTAGACCAGCGAAAGGACCACCGCATGAGCTCCGACGCGCGTAAGAACGCGAACGAATCGGCATCCGGTCAGCCGGACCTGACCCGCCGTGGCTTTGTCGCCGGCGCCGCTGCCACCTGTGCTCTGGGCGTCATTGGTGCGAATCTGTTTATCCGCCAGGGCTTTGATCCCGGTGCGGTGGCGAATGCGTCCCGTCAGAAGCGTTTGCGCTCCCAGGTGCTGCCTGCTGTGCGCGGCCAGATTCTGGATATCAACGGCAATGTCATGGCGCGTACTGTGCAGCGCTATAACCTGACCGCTGATCAGAGTGCCGTGGCGACCTTCAAGCGTTACAACGAGGACCGCACCCAGAAGATTGAGGTCACCCCCAACCAGCTGGTGTACGAGATGGTCGATATTCTCAAGACCGTTGACCCGGGTATTACCGATGAGTTCATCAAGTCCAAGCTGGACGGCACCTCTAAGTACTCGGTGATTAAGGCAAATATCACCCCGGAAATTTTCAATAAGATTGATGCTCTGGGCGCGCCCTTCATCTACGGTGAGGCGTTCTCCCAGCGTCTGTACCCCAACGGTAGTGTGGGTGGCTCCGTGGTCGGCAAGTACAACATTGTTGAAGAGGCTGACGGCAACGGCAAGGGTGGCACGGTGTCCCGTAACTTCTCGGTGGGCATTGAGCGTGTCTTTGAGAAGGAGCTTGCCGGTACCCCCGGTGAGCGCACCTACGAGATTAGTGCTGATGGTGTGCGTATTCCGGTGGCGAAGGAAGAGCAGCGCCTGGCGGTGGACGGTAAGAATATTCGTCTGACCATTAACCGTGATGTGCAGTATTTTGCGCAGCAGGTGGTACGTGCTCGCGCTGAGGAGCTGAAGGCTGAATGGTGTACCGCCATTGTTATGGATGTGCGTGACGGCTCCATTTTGGCTCTTGCTGATTCCTCTACGATGGACCCGGGTGCGGCAACCATTGAGGATGCGGCGGATATGACTCCGCGCGCTATTTCGCAGAACGTGGAGCCCGGTTCGACCGAGAAGATGCTGACTTCTTCTGCGTTGATTGAGCAGGGCCTGACGACTCCGACTAGTGTGTATGATGTGCCCGCGACCCTCACGATTGACGGCCAGACTTTCAAGGATGCGTTTGAGCACGGGGCGCAGCGGCGTACTTTCACGGGCATTATTCATGACTCGATGAACACCGGTACGGTGCTGGTCGGTCAGAAGCTCAGCAAGGAAGAGCGCTACAACTGGTTGAAGAAGTACGGCGTCGGCGAGTTTACCGGCATTGAGCTGACCGGTGAGGAGCAGGGTATAATCGCTGATTGGCGTGATTGGGATGGCCGTCAGCAGTACACTGTGCTGTTCGGTCAGGGTGTTGCGCAGACTCCGCTGCAGACCGCCATGATTTTCCAGGCGCTGGGCAATAAGGGCGTTCGTCTGAAGCCGCGCATTGTGGACGCGATCATTGACGCCGACGGTACCGAACATAAGCGTGCCGTAGAGCCTGGCGAACGCATGGTCAGCGAGGAGACTGCCGCTTCCTGCCTGACTCTCATGGAGAATGTGGTGGAGCAAGGCCACGCCCGTCCGGCGAAGGTGACCGGCTACCGCGTGGGCGGTAAGACCGGTACTGCGGAAACTCCGAGTGAGAAGGGCGGCTACGACGGCAACACGACGTCCTTTATTGGTGTGGCGCCGATTGAGAACCCGCAGTTCTTGGTGGCGGTGACCATGCAGCGTCCTGAGGGTAGCGTGGGTGCGAACGGTACGACGGCTGAGTTCTCCAAGATTATGGAGAAGACCCTGCACACCTATAATGTGCCGCGTTCTACCGGTGAACCGGAGTTGATTCCGCTTTTTGCTGAGGACAGCCCCAATAAGACGAGCTAAAGGCGAGCGGGGGAGAGGCGCCCGGTAGCTGATTCGTGATGAAGAAGCGCCGGTACTGAACACCTGTCGAAGCCTAAAGACCGTAGAATATTGAATGACCCTGTGTGCCTTGAGCGCATTGACCATACAGAGCTCACCGCTTCGGACAGCGGAGAGGAAAGAAGGACGATGGATACCGCATCTCACGCACCCGGCCAGAACCTGCTGGGCGGCGACGCTCAGACTCTGCGCCCGAATTCTGTGCGCCCGGTGAGTTTGGCGCACCTTCGCGAATATCTGCAGGGATTGGGTGCTCAGGTGAGTGCCCAGCCGGCTAGTGGCGTTCAGGGTTCTGAATCCGGTGATTCTGTTGAGGTCACCGGTATCAGCATGGACTCCCGAGGCGTTCGCCCACAGGACCTGTACGTGGCTCTGCCCGGTGCGAAGGTGCACGGTGCGCAGTTTGCTGAGGCTGCGTTGAAGCTGGGTGCTTCCGCTATTTTGACGGATGCTGCCGGTGCGCAGCTGCTGGGTGAGGCGCCGGTGCCTGTCCTGGTGACTGAGAACCTGCGCGAGTATGTCGGTCCGTTGGCTGCGCTGATTTATGGTTCGGCTTCGTTCCCCGCTACCCACCGTTACGCGGTGACCGGTACGAACGGTAAGACCACCTCCACCTACATGTTGGAGTCGGTGTTCCGCACCGGCCTGGGTGTGAAGACGGGTCTGATTGGCACTATTCAGATTCTGATTGATGGTGTGTCGGTTCCTTCGAAGATGACCACCCCGGAGTCTCCTCACGTGCATTCTCTGCTGACGATTATGGGTCAGCAACAGGTGCGTTGCGCGGCGATGGAGGTGTCTTCGCACGCGATTGATTACCACCGTGTGGACGGTGTGAAGTACGCGGTTGCAGGCTTTACGAATCTGACCCAGGACCACCTGGATTTGCACGGCACTATGGAGCATTATTTCGAATCGAAGGCTCAGCTGTTCACTCCCGAACGCGCCGAGCTGGCTGTGATTACTGCTGATGACGAGTGGGGCGAGAAGATGTTCTCCGCCGCTTGCGAGCAGATGGGTGCGCAGCAGGTTCACCGTCTGGTGACGGCTCGCGGTGCCGGTCTGGCTGAGGTGCCCGCAGAGTTTGGTGCCCGCGACTGGGCTGTGGTGAAGGTTCAGCGTGAGGGCCTGGGCCACCGCTTCCACGTGGCTAATGGTGCCGGTGAGAGTGTTGAATGCTACACCGGTCTGCCCGCTGACTTTAACGTTTCGAATGCTGCACTGGCGGCTCTCATGGCGTACCTGGACACTGACTCCGCTGAGCGTGCGCATCTGCTCCCTGAGCTGGCGTCCGGTTCGGCTCTGACTCCGGTGGTGCCGGGTCGTATGCAGCTGATTTCTTTGGCTCCGCACGCGATTGTGGACTTTGCCCACAACCCTGACGGCCTGACCCGTGCCCTGGAGGCGATGGACCGCCCCGGAGACGGCAAGGTCATGATTGTTTTCGGTGCGACCGGTGAGCGTGACCAGCTGAAGCGCCCGATTATGGGTGCGATTGCTGCGCAGAACGCAGATATCGTGGTTGTGACTGATGATGATCCGCACGGTGAGGCACCCGAGCCGATTCGTGCCGCCGTTGAGGAGGGCGCGCAGAAGGCTGAGAACCGCCGAGCCACCCAGATCCTGAATATTTCTCCGCGTGCCGCCGCTATTGATGCGGCAATTGCCCTGGCGGGCGAGCACGACGCCATCCTGATTGCTGGCCGCGGCCACGAAACCGAACAGGATGTTGACGGCGTGGATATCGCCCTGGACGACCGTGTTGAAACCGCCCGTGCCCTGCGTGCGCACGGTTTCGAGATTCTGCCTGACTACCAGCGCATGCTCGATGAAAGTGACTCTGAAACCGCTGAAGGTATGGTGAAGAATGATTAAGCTCAGCGCCGCCCAGATTATTGAGGCAACCGGCGGCACCGCTATCGGCCTGGAGGGCCGTGAGGAGCAGGTGTACGCAGACTTCGCCACCACCGACTCCCGTGAGGTGCAGACCGGTACCCTGTTCGTGGCGAAGCCCGGCGCGGTCACTGACGGTCACAGGTTCATCCCCATGGCGTTTGAGAGGGGCGCGACCCTGGCGCTGGTCGAGCGTGAAGTACTCGACGAGCAGGGCGTGCCCTACCCGAGCATCCAGGTGCCCGATGTGGTGCTGGCGATGGGCGATTTGGCGCGCTATTCCATTGAGCAGATGCGCGCTCAGGGGGAGCTGACCGTTATCGGTATTACCGGTTCTGCCGGCAAGACCACCACCAAGGACCTTCTTGCCGCCATTTTCACCCCGGAGGGCCCGACCGTTGCACCGGTCGGCTCCTACAACAGTGAGGTGGGTGTGCCCCTGACCGTTTTCCGTGCGGATGAATCCACCCGCTACCTGGTCATTGAGATGGGTGCGGACCGTGTGGGCAACATCGAGTACCTGGCGAATATTGCGCACCCCGATCACGGTGCAATCCTGAAGGTCGGTACCGCGCACGCTGGCGAGTTCGGCGGCGTGGACAATATTGAGCGCACTAAGGGCGAGCTGGCTGAGGGCGTTCAGCCGACCGGTTCCCTGGCGCTGAACGCTGACGATGAGCGCGTGCTGCGCATGGCGTCGCGTTCGGTTGCACCCATTACCTACTTTGGCGTGGGCGAGAAGACCGACGCGAACGGCCAGCCCTACGAACGCTACGTGGCGGCGCTGAACCTGCGCACCACCGACGCTGGCTGCCCCGAGTTCACTCTGCGCCTGCCCGACGGTAGCGAGTACGAGATTTCCTCGCAGCTGATCGGTGAGCACCACGTGCACAACCTGCTGGCTGCTGCGACAATCGCCTACAACAGCGGTATTTCGGGTGAGAAGATTGCTCGCGCGCTCAACAAGGCGGCGGCGGCTTCGAAGTGGCGTATGGCGCGCACCGACCGCGCTGACGGCGTGACCGTCATTAACGACGCCTACAACGCGAACCCCGAGTCGATGGCTGCGGCACTGCGCACCCTGGCGCAGCTGGGTCGCACCGTCGACCCGGCGACCGGTCAGCCGCACCGCACCTGGGCTGTTCTGGGTGCCATGCTGGAGCTCGGTGACGCCTCCGTGGAGGAGCACGACCGCATCGGTCGCCTCGTGGTGCGCATGAACATTTCCAAGCTGATTGCTGTGGGCGACGAGACGAAGCCCACCTACAATGCGGCTCACCTGGAAGGCTCCTGGGGTAATGAGGCGACCTGGGTGAAGACCCCGGAAGAGGCAGAGCAGATTCTGCGCGCCGAGGTTCGCCCCGGCGACATTGTGCTCTTCAAGTCCTCGAACGGCGCGAAGCTGGGCATTCTGGGTGACCAGGTTGCTTTCGCCGAGTACACCTTCGGCGCTGAAGAAGAGCAGGCACCGACCTGGCTTTCTGCCGGTGACTTTGTTGAAACCACCGATTTAAGCGACCACCTTGCCGCTCACCTGGACGGCACCGCTAACGGCGACCGTACTTCGACCGAACAGACCACGAACGAAGGGTAGCGCTTTATGATTACCGTGCTGATTGCTGGAATCTTCGGATTCCTCATCTCCCTCACCGCGCTGCCGGTGTTCATCAAGAAGATGAAGTCCCTGAAGCTTGGCCAGCTCATCCGTGAGGAAGGCCCGGCGGCCCACCAGTACAAGGCGGGTACCCCCACCATGGCGGGTCTGATTTTCATCCCCGCGGCGATTCTCGCCTACTTCTTGACCCTTGCGGTGAGCGCCCTGTTCTTCGGTACCGCGCCGGTGCCGACCGCTACCGCGTGGCTGACCATCGCCTTCACCCTGGGCATGCTCGGTGTGGGCGCGGCGGACGACATCATGAAGTTCCGCAATAAGGGCAACGAGGGTCTGACCGAGAAGCAGAAGACCATTGGTCTTCTGGGCGTGACCCTGCCCTTTGCGTACCTGGCGTTCCAGTTCCCGAATGAGTCGGGTGCTCGTCCGGCGTCGACCGCTATCTCTTTCGTACGTGACCTGCCCATTGACCTGTTCGCGGCGGGCGCGGTCTTCGGCTCCATCCTGCTGGTTGGTTGGATTACCCTCATCTCCCTGTCCGGTACGAACGCGGTGAACTTCACCGATGGTCTGGACGGCCTGGCTGGTGGCATCATGATGACCATCTTCTCCGGCTACCTGACCATCAGCATCTGGCAGTACGTGCACGCCTGCTCCGCTGGCGCTGGCACCGCCTGCTACGATGTGCGCGACCCCGGTTCGCTGGCGCTGATTGCCGCATCCCTGGTGGGTTCGCTGGCTGGCTTCCTCTGGTGGAACGTGTCGAAGGCACAGATCTTCATGGGCGACTCCGGCTCCCTGGCACTTGGTGGCGCAATGGTTGCTTTCGCGCTGTTCACCCGCACCGAGCTGCTTCTGCTGGTCATCGCCCTGATCCCTGTGCTGGAAGTATTCTCTGTGATCGTGCAGAAGTTCGTGTTCAAGACCAGCCGTAAGCGTTCGGTCGCAGCGGGGGAGAAGCCCCTGCACGCGCACCGCTACTTCCGTATGACCCCCTTCCACCACCATATGGAGAAGGTCGGCGTCAACGGCAAGTACTCAATTGATAAGCGAGGCATTGCCCCCGGTACCGTCAGCAGCGGCGAAGTGAACTCCGTGTTCCGCCTCTGGGTTGTTAACGCCCTCTGCGTGCTCGTTGCCCTGGCGCTGTTCTTCGGTGACTGGTTCTCGCAGACTTCTGGAGTGATTCACTAATGTCAACTAATGAACAGCCGGATGCCGCTCGCATCGAAGCGAACGCCGCCGCTATTGCGGTGAACCCGGTGTATGAGAACGAGCGCCTCGCGGAGCTGACTCACTGGGGTGCCCCCTGGGCTAACCTGCGAGTGGTCGTGGTGGGCATGGGTACCAGCGGCGACGCCGTGACCGATGTGCTCGCCCAGCTGGGTGCACATATCGTTGTCATCGACGGGGCTGATACCCCGGAGAAGCGTGAGCGCATCGAGATTTACAAGAACGCCTACGGTAATGTTGAGGGCCTGTTCGGTCCCGAGCACATGCGTGCACTGCCCCTGGTGGATGGTCAGGAACCCGAGCTTGTGGTGACCTCCCCGGGCGTGCGCCCCGACCACCCGGTCATGCTGGACGCGTATGAGCGTCGCATCCAGATTTGGGGCGATGTGGAGCTGGCGTGGCGCCTGAATGAGCGCAGCGACCGCCCGACCCCCAAGTGGCTGTGCCTGACCGGTACGAACGGTAAGACCACCACCGTGGGCATGGTTGATTCCATCCTGAAGGCTGCCGGTAAGAAGTCTATTCAGGTCGGTAACGTGGGTATGCCCATCGTGTACGCCATTGCCGATGATGAGCCCTATGAGTTCTTCGCAGTGGAGCTGTCCAGCTTCCAGCTGCACTGGACCTACTCGATGTCCCCGTACGCTTCGGTGGTTCTGAACATCGCTGAGGATCACGTGGACTGGCACGGCTCGTTCGACGGCTACAAGGCTGATAAGGCTCGCGTGTACGAGCACACTCAGGTTGCTTGCATCTTCAACACCGACCACGTAGACACCCTGCGCATGGTCGAGAACGCGGACGTCATTGAGGGCGCTCGCGCGATTGGTTTTAGCTCCACTGAGATGCCCGCCGTGTCGATGCTCGGCCTGGCTGAGGACATCATGGTGGATCGAGCCTTCCTGAAGAACCGTTACAACGAGGCGTATGAGCTGGCGGTTCTGGAGGATCTCGCTCCGGCACCCGGTAAGATGCCCGCAAAGCACACCGTGGAGAATGCTCTGGCGGCTGCGGCTCTGTGCCGTGCGGCTGATATCGACCCGAAGGCTGTGGGCGCTGGCCTGCGTTCCTTCAAGACCGGTGCACACCGCAACCAGCTGGTGGGTTACGCGAACGACATCATGTGGGTGAATGATTCGAAGGCTACGAATCCTCACGCCGCGAATGCGTCGATGAGCGGTTACCCCTCGCTGGTGTGGATTGCTGGCGGCCTGTCGAAGGGCGTTGAGTACGATGAGCTGATTGCTGCTCACGCTAAGCGCCTGAAGGCTGTGCTGATTATCGGTACTGATACTGCGGCGTTGAAGTCGGCGTTGGCTAACCACGCTCCGCAGGTTCCGACCTACAATATGACCGCCGCTGTGGCTGATTCTTCGGACGGCATTGCCGTGATGAACGCGGCCGTTGCGAAGGCTGCTGAGCTGGCGCATCCGGGCGATACCGTGCTGATGGCTCCCGCGTCTGCGTCGATGGACCAGTTCAAGAATTATGCGGTGCGCGGTGATGCGTTTGCGAACGCTGTCGCCGCCCAGCTGGCTGACTCTTAGGACGCTACCTGCAGGGGGTGTCTCGGGTGACCGGGGCGCTTTCTGCGGGTTCTTCTCGGGGGTGGGATGGTAACGGTGTCCCACCCCTGAACCTTTTTCGTGTATTCGCCACGACGGATCCGTGGCAGTTGAGGCCTATAGGAGGGCATGTGAGTACCAGCGCATCTTCGGCGCGTTCGGCTTCTTCGGCGCGTTCGACTACGAGTGGTCGTTGGGCGTCTTTGCGAGCCGGTTTGGAGGATTTCTCTGCGCCGTTCCGTGCTCGTGCCGGTAGGCTGTACCGTCGTGGTTTGAAGGCTGACCTGTGGGATGTGCCGGTGATGCTGCTGGTGACGACCCTGGGTCTGGCTATTTTTGGTTGCATTATGGTGCTGTCGGCGTCGAGCGTCACCATGATTTCGCAGGGGCAGTCGCCGTTCTCGCAGGTTTCGTCTCAGATTATGTTCTTGGTCGTGGGCGTTCTCGCGATGGCGGGTATTACGCGTATCCCTGTTGGGTATTACCACAAGAAGTCTGTGGTGTACGCGATGCTGATTGTCGCGTTGGTCATGCAGCTTGCTGTGGTGGTCGTTGGCGTTGAGGTGAACGGTAACCGTAACTGGTTGAAGATCCCCGGCATCGGACAGATCCAGCCGTCGGAGTTTTCGAAGCTGGCGATTATTATGTGGCTGGCGTGGGTGTACAGCCGTCACGGCGATATTTCTCGTAGTATTTGGCGCACGCTGTTCCCCTCGATTTATGGTGTGGGTGCCCTGGTGCTGCTGATTATGCTCGGTGGTGACATGGGTACCGCCATGGTGTATGGCTTCATTTTTGTGGGCATGATGTGGCTGGCGGGTGCTTCTCGCAGCTCGCTGCTGAAGATTGGCGGCGCGTTTGCGGTGTTGGCGCTGGTGGGTGTGCTCAGTAGCGCGAACCGTGTGGCTCGTATTTTCGGTATTTGGGGCTCGTGCACGAACGCTAACTGTGACCAGGCGAATTCTGGTGAGGTGGCGCTGACGACCGGTGGCTTCTTGGGTGTTGGTCTGGGCCAGTCGCGCCAGAAGTATAACTACCTGGCTGAGGCGCATAACGACTATATTTTCGCCATTATTGGTGAGGAGCTGGGTCTGCTGGGTACGCTGGCGGTTCTGCTGCTGTATGTGGGCCTGGTGTACTGCGCGGTTCGTATTATGCTGCGTACTACTGATCCGCTGGTGCGTTTGGCTACGGGCGGCATCATGATTTGGTTGACCTCTCAGGCGATTATCAATATGGGCATGGTGTCCCGTATTTTGCCGGTGATTGGTGTGCCTTTGCCGTTTGTCTCCTATGGTGGTTCGTCGCTGTTGTCCTCGTTGTTTGCGGCGGGTTTGTTGTTGGCGTTTGCGCGGCAGACTCCGTTGCGTGGCGCGACGAAACCGTCGAATATTGAGACCCAGAGCGCGCGTGAGGTTCGTCGTGAGAATGCTGAATGGCAGCGTCGTACGCCGTTGCAGGATGTGCTGAATCAGGAAGAGGCTGCTCGTGCGGCTGCTGGTGGCCACCTGTTGAAGGAACATAATCCTTTGAAGGTTGTTTTCGGTCCGGAGAGTACGTTGCGCCGTTGGTTGGGTTTTGCGCCGGATCAGCAGCGCGAGTTGTCTCGTGTGGCTCGTGAGCAGGAGCGCCAGGCCCGGGAGCAGGCCTACTCTTCTG
>OBWU01000254.1_pt1 | contig 15101 bp, 8 predicted proteins | sample 1476551 | NCBI WGS metagenome assembly OBWU01 (sample SAMEA2580135, study PRJEB22360) | human gut metagenome | biome: human gut; feature: human-associated habitat; material: faeces | place: Denmark | collected 2008/2010
ATTGCGGATCTCCCGCCCCGCCAGCCCCGCGGGAGCCGAGTTCGCCGCCGCCTCAACGTGGGGCATCTGCGCAGGAATCAGCGAACGGGCAAGCTTCGTCGACACCTCATAATCGGGCACAGCCACCACAGGGTGAACGTCAGGATGCACCGGAATAATCACGGTCTTCCAGTTGCCCATCTCGCCCCAGGACACCGACAGGTTGCCGTAAATCGCCGGAGCCACGTTATCCGGGTGGCCCTCCATATCGGAGGCGACCTGCAGCATCTGATCACGGCTCAGACGGTGCTCCTCCGGCAGCAGACCGCTCGCCGCAGCCACACCCGCCACAATAGCCGACGCCGAAGAACCCATACCGCGAGAATGCGGAATCTTATTATCAGCAATCAGCTTCACCGGAGGCAGCTCATCCAAACCAGCCGCCGCAAAACCAGCCTTCATCGCCTGCAAAACCAGGTGGCTCTCATCGCGAGGAACATCCGCGCTACCCTCACCGCTGAGCTCAAACTCCAAGCCGGACTCAATGCGCTCAACAACCAGCTCATCATAGAAGCCAAGGCCCAAACCCATGCTGTCATAGCCGGGACCCAGGTTAGCGCTCGTAGCGGGAACACGAACCTTAACGGACGCGCCCACCGGAATATCAGAAATATGCAGGGAAGACATGAGAAGAACCTCGCAATCGGTGACGTACTGAGTGAATAGGTGAAAGATACAAAAAGGGGCTGTCATGCAGGTGCACCCCGCCCCGCAAACACGGGACGGAGTGCACATCGTAATATGAACAGACTAGTTCAAATCAAGAATATCTGCCACAGCAACCACGTCGAAGGGAGCCTTAGTCGGCTCAACCTTCACACCGTTAACAGCCTCAAGAGCCCACTGCGGGTCCTTCAGACCGTGACCGGTCACGGTAATCACAATGGTCTTACCCTCGGGAGCTTCACCTGCGCGGTGCTTCTTCAGCAGACCCGCAACGCCAGCGGCCGAAGCCGGCTCCACGAAGACACCCTCGCGGGCGGACAGCCAGCGGTGCGCCTCCAGAATCTCCTCATCGGTGACAGCCTCAATCACGCCGCCAGACTCATCACGAGCAGCTTCAGCCTTCTCCCACGACGCGGGGTTACCGATACGGATTGCGGTCGCAATGGTCTCAGGAGCCTCAATCGGGTGACCAGCAACGATCGGTGCAGCACCAGCAGCCTGGAAGCCCCACATGATCGGACGCTTGGTCGCAACCGGCTCCAGAACCTTACCGTCACGGTTGGTGTAAGGCTCCGAGTACTCCTTGTAACCCTTCCAGTACGCGGTGATATTACCCGCGTTGCCCACCGGCAGCAGGTGGTAATCGGGAGCGTCGCCCAGGGTGTCAACAACCTCGAACGAACCGGTCTTCTGACCCTCAATACGGTAAGGGTTGACCGAGTTCACCAGGAACACCGGGTAGTTCTCGCTGAGCTTGCGAGCAATCTCCAGGCAGTTATCGAAGTTGCCGTCAATCTGAATGATGTCAGCACCGTGAGCAATAGCCTGAGACAGCTTACCCATGGAAATCTTGCCGTCCGGAACCAGCACTGCACAGCGCATACCAGCCTGCAGAGCGTACGCAGCAGCCGAAGCGGAAGTGTTACCGGTCGAAGCACACACAACAGCCTTCGCACCGTCACGCTTAGCGGCGGTCATCGCACTGGTCATGCCGCGGTCCTTGAACGAACCGGTCGGGTTCATACCCTCAAACTTCAGGTAAACGGTGTTACCGGTCTCAGCAGACAGTGCCGGCGCGTGAATCAGCGGGGTACCGCCCTCGCCCAGGGTCACAGCCTTCACATCGTCTGCGAAGGGCAGACGGTCACGGTACTCATTGATAACGCCCTGCCACACGTGTGCCATTGGCTTCTCCTTCAATCTGGGCGCCCCCCCCGCCGGACCTTCCATAGGTCCGGCGCGGTAGCGGGTACGCGGGTTCGTTCGTCAGCGATGCTTCTACACGCAAGCATCGCACGTTTAGTGAGCGGCGCGTGCCGCACATCAGTTGGCGCTCAGCGCTTAGTGCTTCTCGGAGCCTAGTGCTTCTCAGACTCCACGCGGATGACCGAGTTCACCTCACGCACAGTGTCCAGAGCATCAATCACAGCAATCGCACGGCGCAAATCGGAATCCTTGGCCGAGTGGGTGACCATACGAATCTGAGCCGCACCCTCCTTCGGGGCGGACTGACGCAGAGAATCAATAGAAATACCGTGCTCAGTCAGGATGCGGGTAATGTTCGCCAGAACACCCAGGCGATCCTCTACCAGAACACCCACCGAGTAGCGAGACACCACGTTATCCAGGCTGGTTGCGTGCAACTGAGCGTGAGAAGTCTCCGGAACACCGGGACCGCCCAACACCAGACGACGAGCCAGGGACACGAAGTCACCCAGAACAGCCGAAGCAGTCGGAGCGCCACCTGCACCGGGGCCGTAGAACATCAGCTCGCCGGCGTTCTCCGCCTCAACGAACACAGCGTTGAACGCACCGTGCACACCAGCCAGCGGGTGCTGACGAGGAATCAGGGTCGGGTTCACGCGAATGTTCGCGCCGTTCTCACCCTCGCGCTCACAAATGGCCAGCAGCTTGATGACGTAACCATCAGCATCCGCGGCAGCAACGTCATCAGCGGTGATGGAGGTAATGCCCTCAGTGTGCACATCATCGATGGTGAAGTCAGAGTGGAACGCCAGCGAAGCAACAATCGCAGCCTTCGACGCGGCATCGTGGCCCTCAACGTCAGCGGTCGGGTCAGCCTCCGCGTAGCCGAGCTTCTGAGCCTCAGCCAGTGCGTCCGCGAAGGATGCGCCGGTGGTGTCCATCTGGTCAAGAATGTAGTTGGTGGTGCCGTTCATGATGCCCAGAACGCGGGTCACACGGTCACCAGCCAGGGAGTCACGCAGGGGGCGCAGAATCGGGATAGCACCCGCAACAGCAGCCTCGTAAGAGAGCTGAGCACCGGACTCATCAGCGGCAGCCTGCAGTTCCACGCCGTGCTTAGCCAGCAGCGCCTTGTTACCGGAGACCACGGACTTACCCGCCTTCAGAGCACGCAGAATGCGGGTGCGAGCCGGCTCAATACCGCCGGTCAGCTCGATGACCACATCCGCCGCATCAATCAGGGATTCAGCGTCGGTGGTGTACAGCGAGGGGTCCGCATTCCAGTGGCGGGATGCATTAGTATCGCGCACAGCAATACCGATCAACTCCACGGGGGCGCCAATGCGCTTTTCAAGGACGGCGTTATCCTCGACCAGGATGCGAGCAGCCTGGGAACCGACATTACCGGCACCAAGCAGTGCTACTTTGATCTTTTCAGCCACGATAGTCTCTTTCTACGGTCTGTTCCGGGTTCGCCCCGGTATCTCTTCGGGCTACGGTGTGGATGCGGCGCAGAGCACGCACTCAACAACCACTTTATCAAGAGGCGGGGACGGCTCAGCAGCCTCAAGCTGCGACTTTTACTCTCTGAGATGAGGTATCCCTCACAGTTATGAGGTGAACCTTATCTTCTGCCATGTTGTGAACGCACAAAACCGTGAAGACCCCGCCCGCAACCGCCACCTCACGGCACGCATTGTAGAAACGGGAACTTCACGGCTTTTCATGATGTCAGACAGGGTTCTTAGATTTCCGACCCCATATCCAGCGCCAACATATCCTCCTCACGCTGACGGCGAATCATCATGCGAGAAGGCTTACCCTCAGCAGTGGCAATCACCGGCGGGCGAGTCAGGAAGTTATAGTTCGAACCCAGCACATAGCAGTACGCGCCGGTCGCAGGAACCGCCAGAATATCGCCAGCCTGCAGGTCAGCCGGCAGGTAGCAGTAACGAACCACCACATCGCCAGACTCACAGTGCTTACCCACCACGCGAGAGAGCACCTGCTCCCCCGCCGGGGCACGATTCGCCAGGGTCACCGAATAATCCGATTCGTACAGCACCGGACGGGCGTTATCGCTCATACCGCCATCCACAGAGACGTAGCGGCGCACGCGAATGTCACCGTTCTCGTCCTCAATGCTCACGTTCTTGATGGTGCCGACCGTGTACAGGGTCGCACCCGAAGGACCGGAAATCGAACGGCCCGGCTCAAACGACATGTGCGGAATTGCCATGCCCAGACGCTCGCAGGTCGCCGCAACGGAGCGGGGACAATCGGCCTCGGTGTAGGCGATGCCGTAGCCGCCGCCCAGGTCCAGCTCCGGCAGGGCCACGCCCAGGTCATGGTTGAGACGGTTCATGAACTCCAGGGCGGTAGTAGCCGCCTGTTCGAAGCCCTCCGCCTCAAAAATCTGCGAACCAATATGGCAGTGAATACCACGGAAATCCAGGGAATCGGTTGCGTTCAGAATCGCGGCAGCCAGAGCCGCGTAAGAGTCGGTAGCCTCAACACCCCAGTGCTCCAGCTCTTCCTCTTCCAGACCGGCGAGCGCGGCGGTACCGGGCTGCAGGGACATTCCGAACTTCTGATCCTCGTGCGCGGTCGCAATGGACTCGTGGGTCGACGCGTGCACGCCGGGAGTGATGCGAATCAGCACCGGAACCGGGGCGTAAGGCTCCTCACCCTCCGCCACACGCTCGGCAGCAAGCTCCGCGTACACGCGCTCAATCAGCTTGAGCTCATCCACCGAGTCAGCCACCACGCGGCCCAGGCCGTTACGAATCGCACGGGCAATCTCAGCCTCAGACTTATTGTTACCGTGCAGGGCGATATTCTCACCGGGAACCTGCGCGCGCAGAGCCAACGCCAGCTCACCACCGGAGGCGGTATCCAGGCACAGGCCCTCCTCGGTTGCCCAGCGTGCCACCGCGGTGGATAGGAAGGACTTGCCGGCGTAGTATACGCTCACCTTCGCATCGTGCGCGGCGAAAGCCTGCTCAAAAGCGGTGCGGTAGGCGCGGGCGCGGGCGCGGAAAGTGGTCTCGGAGAAGACGTACTGCGGGGTGCCGTGCTCAGCCGCCAGGTCGCTAACTGTCACGCCGTCAATGCAGAGTTCACCCTGCTCATTGCGGGTGAAGGAATCAGTCCAGATCGTGCGGGACAGTGCCTCGGGATGCTCGGGGTAGGTGAGCCATTCGGGGGCGTAGAGGGCGCGGGCTTCGCTCATCGTGTCTCTTTCTTAGCTATCTTTGCCGGCATGCGTTCAACCCCCGCCCCGGTAGCACCGGGTCGGGGGTTGAAACGAGAGTATTACATGCGCTCGGGTGCGCTCACACCCAGCAGGTTCAGGCCGTTAGCCAGCACCTGCTGTGCCGCGTTGTTCAGCAGCAGGCGGGTACGGTGCAGATCGGTGACCTCTTCGTCCGCCTTGGGGGCGACGCGGGAGACACCGTACCAGCTGTGGTATGCCGAAGCGAGCTGCTCCAGGTAGCGGTTCACGCGGTGCGGCTCGTAGAACTTCGCGGCATCACGCACAGCAGCGGGGAACTGGCCGAGTACAGCCAGCAGCTCGCCGTCAGCAGCCGAGTCGAGCAGGGAGGTGTCCACGCCGTCCTCAACCTTCACGCCAGCCTCCGCGGCGTTACGTGCCACAGCGGCGGTACGTGCGTGAGCGTACTGCACGTAGTAGACCGGGTTCTCGTTGCTCTTGGAAGTCAGCAGGCCCAGGTCAATGTCGATGGGGGTGTCCACCGAGTAGCGGGTCAGCTCGTAGCGGGCTGCGTCAACGCCCACAGCTTCGACCAGGTCCTCGAGGGTGACCACGGTGCCAGCACGCTTGGACATGCGGACGGGCTTGCCGTCCTTGACCAGGTTCACCAGCTGACCGATCATGACCTCAATCTGGTCGGCGCGGTAGCCAAGAATCTGGGCGATAGCCTTCAGACGGCCCACGTAGCCGTTGTGGTCAGCGCCGAGCATATAAATCGCCACGTCTGCGGGGTTTACTGCACGGGTCATCTTGTCCTGATAGTAGGCGATATCGCCCGCCACGTAGGCGTGGTTGCCGTCAGACTTAATGACCACACGGTCCTTATCGTCGCCGTAGTCGGTGGTGCGCATCCACCATGCGCCGTCAGCCTCGAAGAGCTGACCATTCTCGCGCATGGTCTCAAGCAGGGCGTCCACCTTGCCGCCTTCGAACACGGAGTTCTCGTGGAAGAACACGTCGAAGTGGGTGCCGAATGCCGCCAGGGACTCCTTAATCTGATCGAACATCAGGTGAGTACCGATTTCGCGGAAAATCTCTTCGGGGTTCTCAGCCTCAAGCGCGTCGGGGCGCTGAGCCAGAATCTGGTCCTTAATGTCAACAATGTACGCGCCAGCGTAGCCGTCCTCGGGGGTCTCCTCACCGCGGGCAGCGGCAATCAGGGAGCGCACGAAACGGTCAATCTGGGTGCCGTGGTCGTTGAAGTAGTATTCGCGCACGACGTTAGCGCCCTCGGCCTCAAGGACGCGGGCGAGCGCATCACCGACGGCAGCCCAGCGAGTACCGCCCAGGTGGATGGGGCCGGGGGGGTTCGCGGAGACGAACTCAAGGTTAATGGTCTTACCGGCGAACTTGTCGCTACGGCCGTATGCTTCGCCAGCCTCAACGATGGTGGCGGCAAGCTCACCAGCAGCTGCGGCGTCCAGGGTGATGTTCAGGAAGCCGGGGCCAGCAATATCTACGGATGCAACACCGGCGATGGCGCCAATCTTCTCTGCCAGAAGAGCTGCTGCCTCACGCGGGTTCTTGCCCACCTTCTTGGCGAGCTGCAGAGCGACGTTGGTTGCCCAGTCGCCGTGTTCGCGGGACTTGGGGCGCTCCACTCGGACGGCGGGCAGTTCAGCGCCCTCCACGAGGGTCAGCTGGCCGGAGGAAATGGTTTCTTCAAGGGCAAGCGCAATGGCTTCGGAGAGTTCTTCAGGAGTCATAACAAACTATTCTAGCAAGCCTTGGCAGGTGCCTGACCCTTTATCTAGTGCTTATCTGATACCATAGGTGGGTTGCCTCTGTAGCTCAGCGGATTAGAGCACCAGTTTCCGGTACTGGGGGTCGAAGGTTCGAATCCTTTCAGGGGCACGATGTTCTTATTCGAGAGGGAACACGGGAGCCGATATCCGAGGCGTATTGTTCGGGTATCGGCTCCTTTTTATTTAACAACTCAGCTTTATTGAGCCGCTCACCCTGTTGTGCATAAAGCCTGCGCCGGGTGACCGTTCCCGCCAGCTCCCTCTTCAACCTCAGATTTCAACCTCAGAGGGTGGACACTACCCGCCTGCCTGTTGTGGCAACGCTAACAGCCTTGAGAGAATGGGAAACGCGCACACCCGTCACATCAGCACGGCTCAAGCCACAACAGCGGAGGTAACCCGATGACCACCATGCGCCAGATTCAGCTCACCGAATGGGGCGACGAAAGCGTTCTGCACGAAGCAAACGTGCCTATCCCCTCACCGGTGCGCGGTCACGTGCTCATCAAAACGGTTGCCGCCGGCGTGAACCCGATTGATCTGACCACCCGCAAGGGTCTGGGTCCCGCCGCTCAGCTGGCAGATCCGTCGTACAAGCCCTTCGTGCCCGGCTGGGATGTTGCCGGAACCGTGGTTGCTACCGCCGGCGACTACACGGGTTTTAAGGTGGGCGACGGCGTATTTGGTCTTGTTTCTTTCCCCTCCCCCGCCGGTGCGTACGCCGAGTATGTTCTCGCCCCGGCGCATCAGCTGGTGAAGGTGCCCGCCGATGTTCCCTGCGCACAATTGGGCGGCGCTCCCCTGGCGGCACTGACCGCATACCAGGCGCTCTTCGAAGTGGCGCGATTGAAGGAAGGCGAGCGCGTGCTCATTCACGCCGGTGCCGGAGGCGTCGGCCACCTCGCCGTTCAGCTGGCGGCGCAGGCTGGCGCTCAGGTTTTTGCGACCGCCTCCGCGGCGAACCACGAGTTTGTGCGCTCGCTGGGCGCCCAGCCTATTGATTACCGCACCGAGGATTTCCGCACCGTACTGGGCCAGACCATGGACGTAGTGCTCAATTCCACCGGTCAGCAGACCTTCCTCGATTCGCTGGAGGTGCTGGTTCCCGGCGGTCGTATTGTCACCCTGACCAGCCCCGACCCACTGGATGTTGCGCGTGAGCGCGGCCTCGAGGCGCAGTGGCTGACGGTTCACCCGGACCGTACACAGATGCAGGAGATTGCCCGCCTCATGTCCCTGGGCCTGTTGAAGGTGCACGTGAATCAGGTGCTTGATTTTTCGCAGGCTGCGCAGGCTCACGCCCTGGTGGCGACGGGTCGCACCCGCGGCAAGATCGTTCTGGTTCCCTAACGCGGCGCTGATTCATGCAGACTTCTGAGAACGCGCCGAAGGTTGAGGGCGCATTGAACACTGAAGGCGCGCCGAAGGTTGAGAGCACCGAGTACCGCTCCGGTTTTTACCGCGAGGCGGGCTTTTACGATGCCCACTCGCTACCCGAATACGGCGCGCAGTCGCCGGTAACTCGCGAGGCGTTCGCCTACGATTTCTTCCCCGCGATCGGGGATATCTCTTCCCCCGCGCCGCTGCTGGTGTGGGTTCACGGTGGCGCCTGGCGCTTCGGCACCAACCAGGCTCTACGCGACACCATCCTGCGCGCCCCTGGCGGGGAGCAGCCCAATACCCAGGCGCTCATGCGCGCCGCTTTTCAGCAGGCAGGCTGGGCGGTCGCGTCCATCAACTACAGGTATTCGCATCAGGCGCTCTTCCCGGGTGCCCTGCACGATGTGAAGGAGGCGGTGCGTTTCTTCCGCGCCAACGCGCACGAATTCGGTATTGATCCGCAGCGCATTGCGGTAGCGGGCGGAAGCGCGGGCGGGCACCTGAGCATGATGGTTGCGTATACGGGAAATTCCTCCGTTGAGAATTCCGCCGCCGGTAACTCTGTATTTGGGGATTCTGCGAGTGCACCCGAACACGCCGAGCACGACGAATACTTCGAGGGCAGGGCGGCGAGCGCCTACCCATCCCATAGTTCACGGGTGGTTGCGGCGGCTTCGTTTTACGGGGTCAGCGATTTGAGGACCATCTTCACCGATCGTCCTCTGGCTGGCTATGCCCTCGATCATCCCGAGGATGACGGGGCTGAATGGCGACTGTTGGGAAGCACCCACCCCGTACCCTCAGATCTGTCGGCTGTCGACGCTTCCAAGGGAGAGCGGGCGGTTCCGGGTGTCAGCATCGAGCGCGCCCAAAAGAACTGGGAGCGTGCGCATCCTATTGATGCGGTACGCCCCCAGAAACGAGCGAATAAGATCGAAAGTGCCTCTGCACAGGAAGTGAGCGGCGGTGCCACTCCCCTGATGCTCGTGCACGGTATTAGTGATTCGTGTGTGCCGTACCAGCAATCGGTGCGGGTGTATCAGGCGCTGCGCACGCGGCAGGTGCCTACCGATTTGGTGCTGGTTCCGGATGCCGAACACGGGGATTCGCGCTGTTTTAGCCCCGATATTGTTCAGCAGATGCTGCGATTCTTCAACCGCATTGTATAGCTCAACTGCGCTATCTGAACCGTACTGTCCGGTCTGGGTGATTGATCAGAAAGTAATCGACCAGATGCGGGTTTAGCGAACGCGGCGGTTCACGTATTCGTGCTCGAGGCGGTAACGTTCGAGGTCGTCAAAAGCAACGCGACGGTGCGTGTTAATGCGCTCGAACGGAATATCTCCGCGCTCCAGCAGGCGAACAACGGTCGGGCGGGATACGCCCAGGTAGTCTGCTGCCTCCTGCGTGGTCATGAGGCGGTCCTGGCGGACCACGCAGACATCCTTGCGGTCGGCGAATGCGCGCGCTACGGAGGTGAGGGGCCCGTACATTTCGGGAGAAATCTGTACGCGCTCGCCGTCGCCGGTGACCAGGTAGAGGGTTTCTTCGGCACTGAGGCGGTCAAAGTGGGTGCGCAGACTCGCGTGAACGAGGGCTTGGAAGAGTTCTTCGCAGCGGTGGTGAATTTCTTCGTGCTGTCCGTCTTCGTAGCAATCCAACACTGCAACACGTGTTGCCGGGTACGTCTTTGGTGATGGCATAGTCACTCCTTCGTTACTGTGTTATTCACCACTGTAGCAGTTGAACGAAACTATCGAAAGAAAGTTAAGAAGCGCAGTTAATCAGCATCTGCGGTGCATAAAATTCAGATGAATAATTATTAATTCGATAGATAGCATTTGATGTCATTTATTGTACATTAACTGCTCTCTCGAGGTCAGTATTCCACCACCACCCACCCCGGGGTTCCCGCGAACAAACCCAAATATGACAAACAAAGCACACCCCAAGCCCACCGCGGGCAAGGCGAGTACACTGGATAGGATATGTCTGAGCAGAAATCCACGAAGAAACACGCAGATACTTCTAAGGCCCCCCGCACCGCCCCCACCATGGCGAGCATGGCCGCCGCAATCCACGCGGCAAAGGTACGATCCTCTGAAAAAGCCGGCGAAAAAACCGCAGATAAAACTACCGAGAACAACGCGGTAAAAAACGGCACCCCGAAGAAGGGCACACAGAAGAACGGCACCCAGAAGAATAACGCAGACCGCAAGAACTCCTCCCGGGGCACCTCCGAACGCAACTCCAACGCCTCCCGCTCCAACCGACGCGCAGGCGGTCCCAACCGCGCCCGCAAGCAGGGCAACCAGCAGGGTATCCAGCAGGGCGATAACAAGGGCAACCAGCAGAACCGCCCGGCACCGCGCCGCTACGAGCCGCTCATTCCCGAGGTCATCACCTACCCTGAAGAGCTGCCCGTCAGCGAACGTCGCGAAGACATCATGAACGCGATCCGCGACAACCAGGTTGTCATCATCGCGGGTGAAACCGGCTCCGGTAAGACCACCCAGATCCCCAAAATGTGCCTCGACCTGGGCCTGGGAGAGAAGGGCCTCATCGGCCACACCCAGCCGCGCCGACTCGCCGCACGCTCCGTCGCTGAACGCATCGCCGAAGAACTCGGCCAGAAAATCGGCGAAACCGTCGGCTACCAGGTGCGATTCACCTCCGAAGTGGGCGAACACAGCGCTATCAAGCTCATGACCGACGGCATTCTGCTCGCCGAGATTCAGAACGACAAGCTGCTGCGCCGCTACTCCACCCTCATCATTGACGAGGCGCACGAACGCAGCCTGAACATTGACTTCATCCTCGGCTACCTCAAGCGCATCCTGCCGCAGCGCCCGGATCTGAAGGTCATCATCACCTCCGCGACCATCGACCCGGAGCGTTTCGCACGCCACTTCTCCCCCAGCTACGTGCCGGGCAAGGGCATCGTCGACGAAAACCTCAGCGCCGAAGAACGCGAAATCGCCGAAGCGATTCTGCCCGACGATGCGCCACCCATCATTGAGGTGTCCGGCCGAACCTACCCCGTGGAAATCCGCTACCGCCCCCTCGAAGGCGACGAGCTCTACCTGGATGACGAGGAAGTGGCCGAAGACCGCGACCCCACCGACGCGATTCTCGACGCCATCAAGGAGCTCTCCAAGGAGGCACCCGGAGATATCCTCATCTTCTTCTCCGGCGAGCGCGAAATCCGCGACGCCAAGGACGCCATCGAGGCAATGGTTCTCAAGTCGCCGCGACTGAACTACGAAGTGCTGCCCCTGTACGCGCGCCTCTCGCTCGCCGAACAGCACCGCGTGTTCTCCCCCGGATCGCGCCCGCGCATCGTGCTCGCCACGAACGTTGCTGAAACCTCGCTGACCGTGCCCGGCATCAAGTACGTCATCGATACCGGCACCGCACGCATCTCCCGCTACTCGGCGCGCACCAAGGTGCAGCGCCTGCCCATCGAACGCATCTCGCAGGCAAGCGCCAACCAGCGTTCCGGTCGATGCGGCCGCGTCAGTGACGGCATCGCAATCCGCCTCTACTCCGAGGAAGACTTCAACTCGCGCCCCGAGTTCACCGACCCCGAAATTCTGCGCACCAACCTCGCAGCCGTCATCCTGCAGATGATCGCAATCGGCGTGGTCCGCGAACCCGGCGACATCTCCCGCTTCCCGTTCGTGCAGCCGCCCGCATCTCGCGCCATCAACGACGGTGTGAACCTGCTGCGCGAACTTGGCGCGCTCACCGAACGCCCCCGCCAGCCCCGCAAGGGCCGCGGCAATAGCGCAACCCTCACCGCCATCGGCCGAGCCATGGCGGCATTCCCCGTGGACCCGCGCCTGGCCCGCATGATCATTGAAGGCGGCCGCCGCAACTGCGCCAAGGAAATGATGGTGCTCGCCGCCGCCCTGACCATCCAGGACCCGCGCGAACGCCCCGCCGACGTGCGCGCAGAAGCCGACGCGATGCACGCCCGCTTCGTCGACGACACCTCCGACTTCTCCTCCTTCCTGCTGCTCTGGGACTACATCAACGAGCAGCAGGCGGCGCTGTCCTCCTCGCAGCTACGCAAAATGTGCCACCGCGAATACATCAACTACCTGCGCATCCGCGAATGGCAGGACCTCTTCGCGCAGCTGCGTGAAATGGGACGCACCGCCAACATTCACGCCAGCGGCGGCAGGGACATCAACGCCTCCGCCCACGAAATCGACATCCACAAGAGCCTGCTATCCGGCCTGCTCTCGCACGTGGGCGCCAAGGAAGAACGCGAAAAGGACTCCAAGGGACGCAACCGTGGCCCCCGCGAATACCTCGGCGCACGCGGCACCAAGTTCGCGATCTTCCCCGGCTCCGGCCTGTTCAAAAAGAGCCCCGACTGGGTGCTCTCCGCCGAACTCGTCGAAACCTCCCGCCTGTGGGCGCGCACCAACGCCTCCATCGACCCGCAGTGGATCGAAGAAATCGGCAAGCACCTCATCAGCGTGCAATACTCCGAACCGCACTGGTCCCTCAGCTCCGGCGCGGCAGTCGCCTACGCCAAGGGCACCCTCTTCGGTCTGACCATCTACGCCGACCGCCCCGTACAGTACGCCCGCGTAGACGCCGCCGCAGCCCGCGAACTGTTCATCCAGTCCGCCCTCGTCGAAGGCCAATGGCACACCCAGCACAAGTTCTACCTGCGCAACCAGCGCGCCCTCGCCGAGGTTGAAGAGCTTGAGGCACGCCTGCGCCGCCGCGACCTGCGCGTGGACGACTCCGTGCTCTTCGCCTTCTACGACGCACGCATCCCCGCCCACGTGACCGACGTGCGCGCCTTCGACAAGTGGTGGAAGCAAGCACGTCTCGAAGACGACAACTACCTGGACTTCAACCCCGAAAAGCTCATCAATGAGGAAGCCGCCGACTACGACGACTCGCAGTTCCCCCGCCAGTGGGTGCAGCGCACCGACAGCGGCGAACTGACCCTCGACCTGCGCTACGAATACGCCCCCACCGCCGGCGTGGGAGGCGCACGCACCGACGCCGCCAAGCGCGACGGCGTAGCAGTCCAGGTACCCATCCTGTTCCTCAACCAGCTGAACCCCGAACCGTTCCGCTGGCAGATTCCCGGCCTGCGCCACGAACTCGTCACCGCGCTCATCAAGTCCCTCCCTAAGGCGATTCGCCGCAACTTCGTGCCCGCACCCGACGTGGCACGCGCCGCCTGCGCCGCCCTCGAGGAGGACTACTCCCCCGCCACCGACGAGCTCATCCCCTCCCTGGCACTCGTACTACGCCGCCTGCGCGGCGTGGTCGTCGAGCCCGAAGCCTTCAACTGGGACGCCGTGCCCGAACACCTGAAAATGGGATTCCAGGTACGCAACGCACGCAACAAGATCCTGGGCGAAGGCAAGGACCTGCGCGCCCTACAGCAGCAGCTACACAAGGAGATTCGTGGCGCCCTCGCCGACTCCCTTGGCGCATCCGACGACACCATGGCAAAAATGGTGGCGCTCGCGCAGGGTGGATCAGGCAATTCAGGCGGCTCGGGTAACTCGGGCAGCTCCGCGGCTTCTGCCAAGAAAAGCGCGAAGAACGCCCAGAGCGGCACCGCTCAGGTAGCCGATGCGCACGGTTCGCAGGTACGCGAAATCAGTGGCCTCACCGAATTCCCCGCCGACCTCTTCCCCAACGGAGAAATCCCCCGCAAGGTACAGCGCATCATCGCCACCCAGGCAGTCAACGGCTACCCCGCCCTCGTCGACGAAGAAACCAGCGTAGGCCTGCGCATCTTCCCCACCGAAGCCGAACAGCTCCACGCACAGCGCCGCGGCATCATCCGCCTGCTCCAGCTGCAGGTGCCCTCGCCCGTACGCTACGTGAGCGAACACCTCTCCCACAAGGAGAAAATCGTCTTCACGCAGAACCCGCACGGCTCCATCGACGAACTCATCCGCGACTGCACCGTCGCGGCACTCGACCACCTCGTGCCGCACACCCCCATCTTCACTCACACCGAATACAGCGAACTCTACGAGCACGTGCGTGCCGAACTCATCGAGACGGTCTTCGACGTCACCAAGCTCGTCGCCGAAATCCTCTCCGAAGCCACCGCGCTGAAGAAGGCTATCAAGAAGGCCACCTCGCTGACGACCATGCACGCCGTCTCCGACGTGAAGGCACAGATGGAGAACCTCGTCTACCCCGGATTCGTGGCGAAAACCGGCTACGACCAGCTGGTTCACATCCCGCGCTACCTCAAGGCCGCCCAGGTGCGCCTGACGAAGCTCGGACCGAACCTGCACCGCGACAACCAGCTCATGCTCACCGTGCAGGATCTGGAAGACTCCTACGATAACGCGGTCAAGTCGCTCCCGGCAGGCACCATCGTGCCGGATGCGCTCCGCCGCGTGAACTGGATGATTGAGGAGCTGCGCGTCAGCTTCTTCGCCCAGGAGCTTGGTACCGCCTACACGGTGTCTGAGAAGCGCATTGCGAAGGCTCAGCGTGAGGCGCTGGACTCCATCAAGCGCTAATTCCGGGAATACGGTTAGTTGCGGACGGCGGTGTTCGTCCTCGCTCCTACAGGGGCACCCGCCCTCGCAGAGCTCGGGCACCCTGATGTCGCTACGGAGGACAGCGCCTGTCCGCGGTAGGTTCCCGCCTCAGCTTGCGCTGTGAACGGCAAAGAGCCCCCACACGATTACCTCGTGTGGGGGCTCTTTCATCTCTGCGGTTTTCGGTGCCCGGCGGGTCGGCAAGCTATGCATTTCCTCCGCTCCTGCCGGGGCACCCGCCGCACCCGG
>OBWU01000260.1_pt1 | contig 14856 bp, 7 predicted proteins | sample 1476551 | NCBI WGS metagenome assembly OBWU01 (sample SAMEA2580135, study PRJEB22360) | human gut metagenome | biome: human gut; feature: human-associated habitat; material: faeces | place: Denmark | collected 2008/2010
GCGTGTCGGTGTGCCGGGAATATTGCCCGGCTCGGCCCTCCCCAGCCAGTCTTCTGGCTGCAGGCCCAGCAGGGCGCTGTTGCTGTCGGCAATATAGCGCTGCATTCCACGATTGAGGGTCGACGTCATTGCCATCAGCGACGCTTTGTGCCCGGTACGCTTCGGCAGACAGCCGTAGCGGTGCAGAGCGTCCAGCAGCCCCTGCTTCGCCCGCTCGCGGTCCTGATACAGTCCGCGCAGTACCACCGCATCCGGATACAGGCCAAGCGATTTACCCAGCGTCAGGTCGCCGCTTTCCCAGTAGCCGCGCAGCGTTGGCAGGTCATGCGTCGTAGCCACAGCCATTGATTGCTCCGGATACGCCTTCGGCGCACGGAAAGTCTTCTCGTGGTCATTTTCGAAATAGAGCACTTTGTAAGAGTAAACGCCGCTTTTACGCAGCTTACCGACGATCTCTACCGGTACGGTTCCCAGATCCTCGCCGATCACCATACAGCGATGACGCTTACTCTCCAGCGCCAGAATCGACAACAGATCGTCGACCGGATACTGCACATAGGCGCCGTGATCGGCCGTTTCACCGTAAGGGATCCACCACAAACGCAGCACCGACATCACGTGATCGATGCGCAGCGCCCCGCAGTTTTGCATGTTGGCGCGCAGCAGTTCGACAAACGGCTCATAGGCGCGCGCCACGATGATATGCGGATCCATCGGCGGCAGGCCCCAGTTTTGCCCCAGCGGGCCCAGGATATCCGGCGGCGCGCCGACGGAGGCTTTCAGGCAGTACAACTCGCGATCGCACCAGGTTTCCGCCCCGCCTTCCGCAACGCCCACCGCCAGGTCGCGATACAGGCCGATCGGCATGGCGTCGTTCTGGCTGGTATGCCAGCATTCGGCAAACTGAGTGAAAGCGAGCCACTGCAGCCACAGGTAAAAATTCACCTCATCGGCGTGTTCGGTGCAGAACGCTTTAACCTCCGGGCTATCGGTATCCTGATAAGCCTTCGGCCACGCGGGCCAGCCCCAGCGCATCGGATCCTGTTTAACCTGCCAGGCGTGCAGCGCGTCAAACGCCGCCTGCCAGTACAGGCTTTCCCCCTCGCGCGCCACAAACTGACGGAACTCCGCCGTCGTCTCATCGTTACGTGCGGAAAAACCTTTCCACGCCATGCGCAGCGCAGTGAGCTTAAGGGCGGTCACGGCGGTATAGTCAACATCATCGGTCTGACGCGCGGCCTGTAGGGCCTGCTGCGTAGCCGGTGATTGCCACCATTTCTGCGCCTCTTTGCTGTGTCGAAAATCCTCTACCGCATTGACGTCAATATAGACAACGTTGAGCCAGCGGCGCGAAGAGGGGCTGTACGGACTGGCGCTCTCCGGATTAGCCGGATAGAGCGCGTGAATCGGGTTAAGCCCGATAAACGCACCGCCGCGGCGGGCGATTTCCGGCAGCATCGCGCGTAAATCGCCGAAGTCGCCAATCCCCCAGTTCTTCTCCGAGCGCAGCGTATACAGCTGTACGCAGGTTCCCCACAGCTTCTTGCCATCCTTCAGCGCCTGCGGTTCGTAGCAGCGCGCGGGCGCGACGATGACCCGGCAATGCCAGCGGTCGCCGTCCTGAGTCAGCGTCAGCGTGTGGTACCCTTCAGGCAATCTTGCCGGCAGCGGCAGCGTTTCACCGCCGCGCGCCTGGCCCTGATACTGTTTCCCTTCTTCGGTGGTGAGGATCCAGTGGAACTCCCCCTGGCCCGCCACCGGCAGAGACATCTTTTTGCCGTAGGTGAACACCTGCACCGCAGGCAGCGGGTTAACCGCCGCCTTCACGGCGGTCGCTGTACGATGCATCGCATCAAGCAGCCGCTGCTTGGTCACCGCAGCAATGGACTGCGGCTTTCCGTGAGCATTGATGTAGCTTGGGCTTATTCCCGCCGCCAGGGCAGCGTTATCAAGGCGTTTAGTCTCCATAGGCCTGTCCTTAGCGTTTTGCCTGCCAGATACGTTGCTGATAATCGCGAATCGAGCGGTCGGAGCTGAACATGCCGCAGCGCGCGGTGTTCAGGATCGCAGCGCGCGTCCAGGCTTCCTGGTCGCGATACAGCGCATCAACCTGCTTCTGCGCCGCCACGTAGGCTTCAAAATCCGCCAGCACCAGGTACGGATCGCCGCCTTTCAGCAGGCTATGCAGCATCTGGTCAAAGGCATGTTTATCGCCATCGCTATATTTGCCGCTCTCCAGCTCTTTCAGCACCGCGTCCAGCAGCTTGTCTTTCTTACGCCATTTCAGCGGATCGTAGCCTTTGGCTTTCAGCGCTTTCACTTCTTCCACGGTATGACCGAAGATAAAGATGTTCTCGTCACCCACCTGCTCAGCGATTTCCACGTTCGCCCCGTCCAGGGTTCCCACGGTCAGCGCACCGTTCAGCGCCAGCTTCATATTGCCGGTACCGGAGGCCTCTTTACCCGCCGTAGAGATCTGCTCGGAGACATCCGCCGCCGGGATCAGCATTTCCGCCGCCGAGACGCAGTAGTCCGGCAGGAATACCACTTTCAGCTTATCGCCAACCAGCGGATCGTTATTGATCGCTGCGGCAACCTTGTTGATCGCCCAGATAATATTCTTCGCCAGGTAGTAGCCCGGCGCCGCTTTCGCACCGAACAGGAACACGCGCGGTACGCGGTCTGTCTGCGGGTTCTCGCGGATTTCTTTGTACTGCGCGAGGATGTTCAGCAGGTTGAGGTGCTGACGTTTGTACTCGTGCAGACGTTTAATCTGGATATCGAAAATCGCCTGCGGATTAATCTCGATACCGGTACGCCGCTTCACAAACTCCGCCAGGCGAACCTTGTTGGCCAGCTTAATGTCGCGATACGTCTGACGGAACTTAGCGTCATCGGCATATTTTTCGAGGTTGATCAGCTGGTCGAGATCGTTGGCCCACTCTTTCTTCAGGGTTTTATCCAGCAGCGCGGCCAGAGCCGGGTTGCACTGTTTGATCCAGCGGCGCGGGGTAATACCGTTGGTGACATTATGGAATTTATTCGGCCACAGCTGGTGATATTCCGGGAACAGATCTTTCACCACCAGGTCGGAGTGCAGCGCGGCAACGCCGTTAACCGCAAAGCCGCTCACCACGCACATGTTCGCCATGCGAACCTGTTTATCGTGCACCACCGCCAGTTTCGCCCATACCTGCTTATCGCCCGGCCAGGTTTTATCCACCAGCGTTTTAAAGCGGTCGTTAATCTGTTTGATGATCTGCATGTGGCGCGGCAGCAGCGCTTTCACCAGCTTCTCATCCCAGCACTCCAGCGCTTCCGGCATCAGGGTGTGGTTGGTATACGCGAAGGTTTTGCTGGTAATCGCCCAGGCGTCGTCCCAGCTCAGCTGATGCTCATCAATCAGCACGCGCAGCAGTTCCGGAATCGCAATCGTCGGGTGAGTATCGTTAAGCTGGATGACTTCGTAATCCGCCAGCTCCGCCAGCTTGCGGCCCGCCAGATGATGGCGACGCAGAATATCGGCAACCGAGCAGGCGCACTGGAAGTACTGCTGCATCAGACGCAGTTTTTTACCCGCCTGATGGTTATCGTTCGGGTAGAGAACTTTTGTCAGTTTTTCGGCGTCAATGCCCTGCTGTTCGGCACGCAGGAAATCGCCGTCGTTGAATTTGGTCAGGTTAAACGGATGCGCGTGCTTAGCCTGCCACAGGCGCAGCGGCTGAGCCACGTTGTTGCGGTAGCCCAGCACCGGCAGATCCCAGGCTTCACCGGTAATCACGAATGCCGGTACCCACTCACCACTTTTGGTCACTTTACCGCCGAGGCCAACCTGCACGTCCAGCGCTTCGTTGTGGCGGAACCACGGGTAGCTATTACGCCCCCAGTCATCCGGCGCTTCCATCTGCTGGCCGTCAGCGAAAGACTGGCGGAACAGACCGTACTGGTAGTTCAGGCCGTAGCCGGTCGCCGACTGGCCAACGGTAGCCATTGAATCAAGGAAACATGCCGCCAGACGGCCAAGACCGCCGTTGCCCAGACCCGGGTCGATTTCCTCTTCCAGCAGGTCGGTCAAATTAATGTCGTGCGCCTGAAGCTCATCGCTGACCTGCTGATACCAGCCAAGATTAAGCAGGTTGTTGCCGGTCAGGCGACCGATCAAAAACTCCATGGAGATATAGTTTACGTGGCGCTGCCCTTCGGCCACTTTCGCTACCGGCTGAGCCGACAACAGCTCGGACAGCGCACCGCTAACGGCGCGCCACCACTGACGCTGGGTCATCTCGGAAGCGGACTGTAAACCAAAATGCTGCCACTGACGCGTCAGTGCAGCCTGAAACTGAGCTTTGTTAAAAGAAGTCTGTGACATAAGTAATCCGGGTCCTTTACTAAAACGTTAGCGTTAGTGTGCCGACCTCCCGGAGTCACGTCCTCATCCCGCCAGGGATTAGCCGGGGAGGAGTAGCAGGGATGAGCGAAAAGTGTGATCGTGGCCACTATTACGTTAGCCTACCGGCCAAAATTATGCTGCAAAATTCGCCATACCGGAACAATAAACCGGCCCGTCTGGCGCTCAAAATTTTGTTACAAGCCAGGACGATAAAAGCAAGCGAAATGCCGTTTTGTAAATATCGACAAATAAAAGTAAATATCAGGGGAATAGACGTACTTTAATGTAGAAATAGCTCAAAAGGATGACTGATAAGATTTTGCTGATAATATTTTATTAAAAAACAAACAGCTACTAATTTTGTAATTAAACATTAGCTTATTGTACCCGCAACCTGCGCAATCCCAATAACCGCGCACGCTGACGCGGGTTTCTGTGAATTTCTCTCTATGTCCAAATTTGTGACATAGAGCAAATTCAAGAGCATAAAACTCGGACATAACTTGCAATACAATTCATTATGGCCGACCTTATTGGATATTAATTACGAAGCGCAAAAAAAATCGCAACTCCTCCCTTGCACAGCGAAATGAAGAACTATGTTGATTCCGTCTAAATTAAGTCGCCCGGTCCGCCTTGAACACACTGTGGTTCGTGAGCGATTGCTGGCGAAACTTTCCGGCGCGAACAATTATCGTCTCGCGTTGGTGACCAGCCCGGCTGGCTACGGTAAGACCACGCTCGTGTCTCAATGGGCGGCGGGGAAAAACGATCTCGGCTGGTTCTCCCTGGATGAAGGCGATAACCAACAGGAGCGTTTTGCCAGCTATCTTATCGCCGCCGTTCAACAGGCAACCGGCGGCCACTGCGCGGCCAGCGAAGCGATGGTGCAAAAACGCCAGTACGCCAGCCTGCCTTCCCTCTTCGCACAACTGTTTATTGAGCTGGCCGACTGGCAGCGCCCGCTGTTCCTGGTGATTGATGATTACCATCTGATCAGCAATCCGGTGATTCATGACGCAATGCGTTTCTTCCTCCGCCATCAGCCAGAAAATATGACGCTGGTGGTGCTGTCGCGTAATCTGCCGCAGTTGGGTATCGCCAACCTGCGCGTGCGCGATCAGCTGCTGGAAATCGGCAGCCAGCAGTTGGCTTTTACCCATCAGGAAGCCAAGCAGTTTTTCGACTGTCGTCTCAGTTCGCCCATTGAAGCCGACGACAGCAAAAGGCTGTGCGACGATGTTGCCGGCTGGGCCACCGCGCTACAGCTGATTGCCCTCTCAGCGCGCCAGAACAATACTTCCGCCCACCACTCCGCCCGTCGTCTTGCCGGCATTAACGCCAGCCATCTTTCTGACTACCTGGTCGATGAGGTGCTGGATAACGTGGACCCGCGGACGCGTAATTTCCTGCTGAAAAGTTCGCTACTGCGTTCAATGAACGATGCGCTCATCGTCCGCGTTACCGGCGAAGAGAATGGCCAGATGCAGCTGGAAGAAATTGAACGTCAGGGTTTATTTCTGCAGCGGATGGACGATTCCGGCGAATGGTTCCGCTACCATCCGCTGTTCGGCAACTTCCTGCGCCAGCGCTGCCAGTGGGAGCTGGCGGTTGAGCTGCCGGAAATTCACCGCGCGGCGGCAGAAAGCTGGATGGCGCAAGGCTTCCCGAGCGAAGCCATTCACCACGCCCTGGCCGCGGGTGATGCAAAAATGCTGCGCGATATTCTGCTCAGCCACGCGTGGGGCATGTTTAACCACAGCGAACTGAGTTTGCTGGAGCAGTCCCTCGCCGCGCTGCCGTGGTCAAACCTACTGGAAAACCCGCGTTTAATTCTTTTACAGGCCTGGCTGATGCAAAGCCAGCACCGCTATAGCGAAGTGAATACCCTGCTGGCGCGCGCAGAGCAGGAGATGGATACGGAAATGGACACCGCCATGCACGGGGATTTCAACGCCCTGCGCGCCCAGGTGGCGATCAACGCGGGCGATCAGGACGAAGCCGAGCGCCTGGCGATGGTGGCCCTTGATGAACTACCGCTGGCCAGCTACTACAGCCGTATCGTTGCCACATCCGTACATGGTGAAGTTCTGCACTGCAAAGGACAGCTGAGCAAATCGCTGGCGGTCATGCAGCAGACGGAACAGATGGCCCGCCGTCATGACGTCTGGCACTACGCGTTATGGAGCATGATCCAGCAAAGCGAAATCCTCTTTGCGCAGGGTTTCCTGCAGGCCGCCTGGGAAATTCAGGAAAAAGCGTTCCAGCTGATTCGCGAACAGCACCTTGAGCAGCTGCCGATGCACGAGTTCCTGCTGCGGATTCGCTCCCAGCTGCTGTGGGCCTGGGCGCGGCTGGATGAAGCGGAGACCTCCGCGCGCAGCGGCATGAACGTGCTTTCCTCCTATCAGCCGCAGCAGCAGCTGCAGTGCCTGACGCTGATGGTACAGTGCTCGCTGGCGCGGGGCGACCTGGATAACGCCCGCAGCCATTTGAATCGCCTGGAAAACCTGCTTGGCAACGGCCATTACCATAGCGACTGGGTATCCAATGCCGACAAAGTCCGGGTGATCTACTGGCAGATGATCGGCGATAAAGCCGCCGCGGCAAACTGGCTGCGCCAGACGCCAAAACCGGAATTCGCTAACAACCATTTCTTGCAGAGCCAGTGGCGCAATATCGCCCGCGCGCAGATCCTGCTCGGCGATTTTGATTCCGCCGAAATGGTGCTGGAAGAGCTAAACGATAACGCCCGCTCGCTGCGTTTGATGAGCGACCTGAACCGCAACCTGCTGCTGCTCAACCAGCTCTACTGGCAGGCCGGGCGTAAGAGCGAAGCGCAAAAAGCGCTGCTGGAAGCGCTCACCCTCGCTAACCGCACCGGGTTTATTAATCATTTTGTCATTGAAGGCGAAGCGATGGCGCAGCAGCTGCGCCAGCTGATTCAGCTCAATACGCTGCCGGAGCTGGAGCAGCACCGCGCCCAGCGTATTCTGCGCGATATCAACCAGCATCATCGCCATAAGTTCGCCCACTTTGACGAGAGCTTCGTCGAGCGGCTGCTGAACCACCCGGAAGTGCCGGAGCTTATCCGCACCAGCCCGCTGACCCAGCGCGAATGGCAGGTCCTGGGACTTATCTATTCCGGCTACAGCAACGAGCAGATCGCCGGTGAGCTGGACGTGGCCGCCACCACGATTAAAACGCATATCCGTAACTTGTATCAGAAGCTGGGCGTGGCGCACCGCCAGGATGCCGTTCAGCATGCCCAGCAGCTGTTGAAAATGATGGGATACGGGGTTTAAGCCGCTATCGGCTCGCTTCCGGCAACATAACCGTTACGTCATCGCCGGCGGCAGGTTTCCCTCCGCCTGGCGGCGGAGATGGTCCCGTCACTCATCAACATCACGCCATCAATCGCGCGCGTCAGGCGGAGCAACGCTCTGGCATGACCCGGAAATGCTAAAGGTTCAGCACAGCTCCAGCTGAAGGTTGTTATCGGTAATCACCTTCAGTACGCCGGCGGGCGGCATCACATCGGTGTAGACCGCATCAACCATGCTGATGCTGCCCATGTTGACCATCGCATTACGGCCAAATTTAGAATGGTCAACGACCAGCATCACGTGGCGGGAGTTTTCAATAATCGCCCGTTTGGTGCGCACTTCGTGGTAGTCGAACTCCAGCAGCGAGCCATCGCTGTCGATACCGCTGATGCCGAGAATGCCGAAATCAAGGCGAAACTGGGAGATAAAGTCCAGGGTGGCCTCACCGATAATACCGCCATCCCGGCTGCGCAGCTCGCCGCCGGCCAGGATAATACGGAAGTCCTCTTTCACCATCAGCGTATTGGCGACGTTGAGGTTATTGGTGACGATGCGCAGATCGTTATGGTTAAGCAGCGCGTGGGCCACCGCTTCCGGCGTGGTGCCGATATCGATAAACAGCGTCGCGCCATCGGGGATTTCGCTCGCCACCTTGCGGGCGATGCGCTCTTTTTCCTGGGTCTGGGTCGATTTTCTGTCGTGCCAGGACGTATTCACCGAGCTGGACGGTAGCGCAGCGCCGCCGTGATGACGCAGGATCATTTTCTGATCGGCTAAATCATTCAGATCGCGGCGAATGGTCTGCGGGCTGACGGCAAACTGCTCAACAAGCTCTTCGGTACTGACGTATCCCTGTTTTTTTACCAGCTCGATAATCGCGTCATGACGTTGTGTTTGTTTCATGAAATATCCCTGGGAATCTCTACGTTCGTTTTCGCACATTCTGCGTATCAACAAACGCCATCGCCAGCCCGGTCACCAGACCGGCCACGTGCGCACCGTTCGCAATAGACATGCCGAAAACATCAAACCATCCAGCAATTAACCATACTAAAGAGAAGAGTATCAAGCCGCGCTGTAAATAAATGCCGCTCTGCGGATCGCGCTCGCCCCGTAGCCAGACATAGCCCATTAGCGCATAGACTACGCCGGAGAGTCCGCCAAACCACGGGCCGCTGAACTGATGCTGCACAAAGCCGCTCAGCAAAGCGGCGATCACCGTAATCACCACCAGCTTGCCGCTGCCAATGCGCTTTTCTACCGCTCCGCCGAGGTACCACCACCATAGCAGGTTGAACAGAATATGCATCAGCGAGAAGTGCATGAGCGCATGGCTAAAGTAGCGCCAGACTTCAAATTTCAGCGAAGGATCGTAGGGCCAGGCCAGCAGCAGCATGACCGGTTGATCGCCAATGACCGTTTGCAGGACAAAGACGGCGATGCAGGCGAAGAGCACGCCCCAGGTCACCGGGCCGGCGTTATGGCGAAGCGTCGCTAAAAAGGGAAAGCGCTGGTAGTGCAGCCCGCTATTGGTGTGCCCCGACTGCCAGCTGGCGGCGAGGTAACGCGGATCGGCGGGATTTTCCAGAAAGCGGGCCAGTTCGGCCTGTACGCGTCCGGCCTGGGACTCATCAGCCAGCCAGATATCGCTCTGCGTATGCTGCTGAATAGTCAGAATAATGCCCTGCGTCGCCATATAGTCGACAAACGCCTGGGCCACGCGCGGGTTGGCAAAAGAGGTAATCATTAACATGCAGCGGATCGCTTATTCCACACAAAGGGAGATATTATAGCCACAACCGGCGCTAACGCCTAAAGTGCGCCATGCGCGACTTCCGCCGGAAAATGCCGGTGCCAGGCATCAAACCCGCCGTCCACGCTGTAAACCTTGTCGTAACCCTGCTGCAGCAGATACTGCGCGGCGCCTTTGCTGCTATTGCCGTGATAGCACATCACCATGACCGCCGTATCAAAGTCGTTGTCGCGCATAAACGCGCCCAGCGTATCGTTGGTCAAATGGAATGCGCCCGGCGTGTGGCCCATCGCATAGCTTTGCGGGTCGCGAATATCGACCAGCACCGCCGTCTGCTGGTGCATTTTCTGGTGGGCTTCTTCTACGTTAATACATTCAAAGCGATCCATAAGCTCTCTTCTTTATATACGGATATACAGGCAGGCGGCGAAACGCCCTGGATTTTAGCGTCTAGTGTACAGCCTGGCGCTAAATAAACGCCAATATGTTACACGCATCACTCTGAAATGTTTTTTTGATGTTACCAATAGCGCGATTGTTTGCTATATTGAGCGATATCGAACATTTGTGAGCTTAAACGAAAGTGTAAGAGGTGGCGAGCGTGGAAACCAAAGATCTGATTGTGATAGGGGGAGGCATCAACGGTGCCGGTATCGCGGCAGACGCCGCAGGGCGTGGTTTATCCGTACTAATGCTGGAGGCAAGCGACCTTGCCTGCGCCACATCCAGCGCCAGCTCAAAGCTGATTCACGGCGGGCTGCGCTACCTTGAACACTATGAGTTCCGCCTGGTGAGCGAAGCGCTGGCCGAACGCGAAGTGTTGTTGAAAATGGCCCCGCATATCGCCTTCCCGATGCGCTTTCGTTTACCGCATCGCCCGCACCTGCGTCCGGCGTGGATGATCCGCATTGGCCTGTTTATGTACGATCATCTGGGCAAGCGCACCAGCTTGCCCGGCTCAACCGGGTTGCGTTTTGGCACAGAATCGGTACTTAAACCTGAAATCGTGCGCGGTTTCGAATATTCCGACTGCTGGGTTGACGATGCGCGTCTGGTGCTGGCCAATGCCCAGATGGTTGTGCGTAAAGGCGGAGAAGTGCGCACGCGGACCCGCGCCATCTCGGCAAAACGCGAAAACGGTTTGTGGATTGTCGAAGCCGAAGATATTGATAGCGGCGAGAAGTTTACCTGGCAGGCGCGCGGTCTGGTTAACGCCACCGGTCCGTGGGTCAAACAGTTCTTCGACGAAGGGATGCATCTGCGCTCGCCGTACGGTATTCGCTTGATCAAGGGCAGCCATATCGTGGTGCCGCGCGTGCACACGCAGAAACAGGCCTACATCCTGCAAAATGAAGATAAACGCATTGTGTTTGTGATCCCGTGGATGGATGAATTTTCCATCATCGGCACCACCGACGTGGAGTATAAAGGCGATCCGAAAGCGGTAGCGATCGACGACAACGAAGTTAACTACCTGCTGAACGTCTATAACGCCCACTTTAAAAAGCCTCTCACGCGGGACGATATCGTCTGGACCTACTCCGGCGTGCGCCCGCTGTGCGACGATGAATCCGACTCGCCGCAGGCGATCACCCGCGATTACACGCTTGATATCCATGATGATAATGGGCAGGCGCCGCTGCTGTCGGTCTTTGGCGGCAAGCTGACCACCTATCGCAAGCTGGCCGAGCATGCGCTGGAGAAACTGACGCCTTACTACAAAGGCATCGGCCCGGCATGGACCAAAACCGCGGTGCTGCCCGGCGGCGATATCGGCAGCGACCGTGACGACTACGCGGCGAAACTGCGCCGCCGCTTTTCGTTTATCAGCGAATCGATGGCCCGCCATTATGCCCGCACCTACGGCAGCAACAGCGAGCTAATCCTTGATAAGGCGACCTCACTGGACGATCTGGGTGAGCATTTCGGCCATGAGTTTTTTGAAGCCGAACTGCGCTATCTGGTTGAGCACGAATGGGTTCGTTCGCTGGATGACGCGATCTGGCGTCGCACTAAACAAGGTATGTGGCTGAATGACGAGCAGCAGGCGCGCATCAGCGAGTGGCTGGCGCAGCACGCGGGAAAGTCTGAGCTGTCGCTGGCGTCGTAACACCGCAAACAGTAACGGGGCCTGCGGGCCCCGTTTTTTATGACTAATCCGTTACAAGCGTACCGGATCGATATGCCAGATATGGTCGGCATACTCTTTAATCGTGCGGTCAGAAGAGAAGTAGCCCATATTGGCGATATTCAACATCGCTTTATTGGCCCACTCCTCCGGATGACGGTACAGCTCATCCACCTTATCCTGACAATCCACGTAGCTACGGTAATCCGCCAGAACCTGATAGTGGTCGCCGAAGTTAATCAGCGAATCCAGCAGGTCACGGTAGCGTCCCGGCTCCGATGGGCTGAACAGGCCGGTGCCGATCTGCGTCAGCGCCTGGTGCAGCTCTTCATCCTGCTCATAGTAATCACGCGGTTTGTAGCCGTTAGCCCGCAGGGCTTCAACCTCTTCCGCCGTATTACCGAAGATAAAGAAATTATCCGCCCCGACGTGCTCCTGCATCTCAACGTTAGCCCCGTCCAGGGTACCGATGGTTAACGCGCCGTTAAGCGCGAACTTCATGTTGCTGGTACCGGACGCCTCCGTCCCCGCCAGCGAGATCTGCTCGGAGAGATCCGCCGCCGGAATGATCAGCTGCGCGAGGCTAACGCTGTAGTTAGGAATGAACACCACTTTCAGCTTATCGCCAACGTCCGGATCGTTATTCACCACCGCCGCGACGTCATTGATTAAATGAATAATATGCTTCGCCATGTAGTAAGCCGAAGCCGCCTTGCCGGCGAAGATATTCACGCGCGGCACCCACTCGGCGTCGGGATTGGCCTTAATGCGATTGTAGCGGGTGATCACATGCAGCACGTTCATTAGCTGACGTTTGTACTCGTGAATACGCTTGATCTGCACATCGAACAGGGCTTTCGGGTTGACCACCACGTTAAGCTGCTGGCCGATGTAGTTCGCAAGCCGCTGCTTGTTTTCCAGCTTGGCCTGGCGCACCGCCTGGTTAACCTTAGGAAAATCAATATGCTGCTCCAGCTCCTTTAACTGGCTTAAATCCGTACGCCAGGTGTGGCCGATATTTTCATCCAGCACTTTCGACAGCGGCGGATTCGCCAGCGCCAGCCAGCGGCGCGGAGTGACGCCGTTCGTGACGTTGGTAAAGCGCATCGGAAAGATTTTGGCAAATTCGGCAAACAGCGACTCGACCATCAGCCGGGAGTGCAGCTCCGACACGCCGTTGACCTTGTGGCTTACCACCACCGCCAGCCACGCCATGCGTACGCGACGCCCGTTAGACTCGTCGATAATCGACGTACGGCCCAGCATCGCCGTATCGTTGGGATACTGCTCCTGCAGGGTCTTCAGGAAGTAGTCGTTAATCTCGAAAATAATCTGCAAATGACGCGGCAGGATTTTACCCAGCATATCGACGGGCCAGGTCTCCAGCGCTTCGCTCATCAGGGTATGGTTGGTATAGGAGAAGACCTGGCAGGTCACCTCGAACGCCTCATCCCAGCTAAACTTATGCTCGTCAATCAGCAGGCGCATCAGCTCCGGAATCGACAGCACCGGGTGCGTGTCGTTGAGGTGAATCGCGATTTTGTCCGCCAGATTGGCGTAGGTTTTATGCAGCTGGTAGTGACGGCTGAGGATATCCTGCACCGTCGCCGACACGAGGAAATACTCCTGGCGCAGGCGCAGCTCGCGCCCGGAATAGGTGGAGTCATCCGGATAGAGCACCCGCGACACGTTCTCGGAGTGGTTTTTATCTTCCACCGCCGCGAAGTAGTCGCCCTGGTTGAATTTACCGAGGTTGATCTCGCTGCTGGCCTGCGCGCTCCACAGACGTAGCGTGTTGGTAGCGTCGGTGTCGAAACCCGGGATGATCTGATCGTAAGCTTCGGCAATAATCTCTTCGGTTTCTACCCAGCGGGAATGTTTACCTTCCTGCTGAATGCGGCCGCCGAAACGCACTTTGTAGCGCGTATTGTGGCGCTCGAACTCCCACGGGTTGCCGTACTCCAGCCAGTAGTCCGGGGACTCTTTCTGCCGACCGTCAACGATATTCTGCTTAAACATCCCGTAGTCGTAGCGAATACCGTAGCCGCGGCCCGGCAAACCCAGCGCCGCCAGCGAGTCGAGGAAGCAGGCAGCCAGACGACCAAGACCGCCGTTGCCCAGGCCCGGGTCGTTCTCTTCGTCAATCAGCTCTTCAAGATTCAGCCCCATCTCTTCCAGCGCGCTGTTCACATCCTCATAAATACCGAGCGATAGCAGCGCGTTGGACAAGGTACGGCCAATCAAAAACTCCATCGACAGATAGTAAACCTGACGCACTTCCTGAGAGAGCTGCGCCCGGTTTGAACGCAGCCAGCGCTCGACCATGCGATCGCGAACGGCGAACAGCGTGGCGTTGAGCCATTCATGCTTGTTAGCGATAGCCGGATCTTTGCCGATGATAAACATCAGCTTATAAGCAATAGAGTGCTTTAACGCCTCAACGCTCAGGGTGGGTGATGAGTAGCTAAAAGGTACATTCATAGCTTTGGCTCCTGGTTACAGCAAGCGTTGATAAAGTTCGCGGTAAGAATTTGCGGCAACCTGCCAGCTAAAATCCATATTCATCGCCTGACGCTGGACGTAGCGCCAGAGCGACGGGCGCGACCACAGGACGAACGTGCGTCGAATAGCCCGCAGCAGCGACAAAGCGTTGCTATCTTCAAAAACAAAGCCGGTAGCCAGACCGTCGGCGAGGTTCTCCAGCGAGCAATCGGACACGGTATCCGCCAGCCCGCCGGTACGCCGCACCAGCGGTAGCGTGCCGTACTTCAGGCCGTACAGCTGGGTTAAGCCGCACGGTTCAAAACGGCTGGGCACCAGAATCACATCGGCGCCGCCCATAATGCGGTGCGAGAAGGCTTCATGGTAACCAATCTGTACGCCGACCTTGCCCGGATGCTCGGCCGCGGCGGCCAGGAAGCCCTCCTGCAGTACCGGATCGCCCGCCCCCAGCAGCGCCAGCTGACCGCCCTGTTCCAGCAGGCCCGGCAGCGCCTCAAGCACCAGGTCCAGCCCCTTCTGGCTCGTCAAACGGCTGACAACGGCAAACAGCGGCGCTTTGTCATCCACTTTCAGCCCCATGGCGATTTGCAGCTGGCGTTTGTTTTCCGCTTTTTCTTCCAGCCGATCGCGATCGTAGCGCGCGGCCAGCAGCAGGTCGCTTTCCGGATTCCAGATATGGTCATCCACCCCGTTGAGGATCCCGGAGAGGCGGCCCTCATGCTGCCGCTGACGCAGCAGCCCTTCCCCCGGCCTACCT
>OBWU01000263.1_pt1 | contig 14678 bp, 7 predicted proteins | sample 1476551 | NCBI WGS metagenome assembly OBWU01 (sample SAMEA2580135, study PRJEB22360) | human gut metagenome | biome: human gut; feature: human-associated habitat; material: faeces | place: Denmark | collected 2008/2010
CGAGTGCATCCGCATCCGCGAGTGCATCCGCAAGCGAGTCTGCATCCGCGAGCGCTTCCGCTTCTGAGAGCAGCACCGCTGACCAGAACGCAGCCGGCCACAAGGGTAGCTCCAACGGCGGTTCTGATGCTGGCTCTGGTGCCTCCGACAACTTGGGTATGAGCGGCTCCTCCAATGGCGGTTCTTCCGCAGGTGGTTCCTCGACCTCCGGTAGCTCCTCCTCGAAGCTGGCGCAGACCGGCGCATCCGGCGCAATGTTCGCCGCCGCAGCTGGCGCTATCACCCTGGCGGCAGGTACCGCCCTGGTCGTGGCACGCCGCCGTAAGAGCTAAGATTTAGCCTTCGCGCAACACCCCGCTTCGCCACTCGTGTTCATGAGTGGGGGAGCGGGGTGTTCCTTTCATACAATGGAAATATGACTATTCTGAATGTAATCGCAACCTCGCACGGCACCGACTCGGTCGCCGGCCGCGAGGCTATCACGCTGATTCGTGAGCAGATTAAGTTCTTGCTCGCTCAGCGTAACGACGGCGTGGAGTACCGTGTCCACGCCGCATATGTGGATGTGGAATCTCCCAGCGTTGATGATGCCGCAGCCTCCCTGCCCAATGATGAGCCCTGCGTGATCGTGCCGATTCTGCTGTCGACCGGCTTCCACACTCAGGTGGATTTGCGCCGTGCTGCACGCAATAGCGGTATTGAGCGTATTAGCATTGGTGAGTCGCTGGGCCCGGATGCGCGCCTTGCTGCTCTGACTCGCGCTCGCCTGGAGGAAATTGGCTGGACTCCCGGCGATGGCCCCGTCGTCCAGGGCGCTGCGGGTTCTTCTCGTGCTGATGGTCGCGCGGATATGAGCCGTGCGGCTGAGCTGCTGGCTGAGGAGCTGCACGTTCCGGTGCATCACGGCTTCGTTGCCGCGATTGACCCGAAGTTCCACGAGGTCGTTGCCGAGCATCAGCCTAAGTTTGCTGCGACCTACCTGCTGGCGGAGGGCTTCTTCTCCGGTAAGATGCGCCGCGATGCTGAGTCGACCGGTGTGCCGGTGAAGGTTGCCGCGCCGCTGGTGAACGCGCAGGGTGGTGCTTCTGCTGCCGTGGTGGCGGAGTGCTTTATCGACCGCATGGATGCGGCTATCGCCCAGCTGGACACCGCCTAGATGACCTAGTCAGGCTAGTGTGCTCGCTGTTCACACCACCTGATGAGAGGCTTCTGAAAGCCCATACAAAAAACCTCGGGACTGTTACGTCCCGAGGTTTTTTGTGTTGCTGTGTTTGAGTGAGAAGTGTTGAGTGTTTAGGCGGTCTTGAGGTAGACGTCGCCGTCGCGGACCTCTACGGGGTAGACCTTGATGGAGTAGGAGGGGTCAGAGACGCACTCGCCGGTGGTCAGGTCGTAGACCTCCTTGTAGAGGGGGGAGGTGATGGTGGGGTTGCCGTTCTTTTCACCGACGATGCCGCGTGCGAGGACCAGTGCCTGGCTGTGCGGGTCGAGGTGGTCGCTGGCGAAGATGCCGTGCTTGGTCTTGTAAATCGCGTACTGGTAGCCGTCGACCAGGGCGACTTCACCCCAGTTTTCTTCGAGGTCAGATTCGGCGCAGATGCGTACCCAGTTCTCAGCCATGGGGGTTTCCTTTCGAAGCGGTGGTCTGCGCCGCGCGGGTGCAGGACACAATAACGGTTCGTGTGTTCTTTGTTTGGAGTTTACCTTATGAAACCCACATTTGGAAATGGGGCACGCGGAGGGTGCTAAAGGTTATTTTTACCCTAAAAAGACAATCTCAAATTTCATAGATTAGCCTTACCTAAATTAAGTTTAGGTAAGGTAAGAATACCCTATTTCAGCCCGGTATTCCGCGGATTTTTTAGAAAATTTTCCCAAAAAATGCAGATTTTCGACGCTTCGACCCCGCGCTAGAGTGTACGATAAAAGTCGTAGTTAAAAACGCCTTTTGACTGCCTGGAAAAAACAACATAATCCCACATAAAAATGTTTCGTAATTTTCAGATGCATTCTAAAGAAGCGGGCGCTTCAACTACTCGGTACGCATCAGGTACGAGCCCAATGGCGCGGAAACTAGGAGTTCCAACGCCAGGCACGCCACAGCCGCGTACTGAGAGTAGACAAGTGCCATGAACTACCTGCATTACAACTAGGAAGGAAAATCCATGTCGCACACCCCCCGCAACATTCTCGTTGTCGGCGCAGGCCCCGCTGCGTGGCGTTTTGTACGCGCGTACCACGAAGGCGCTGAAGCTGCCGGTCGCGCAGCGGACACCATCACCGTCCTCAACGATGAGCCCTACATCCCCTACGACCGCGTTGCTATCGAGAAGATTTTCAAGGACACCGAGAAGGACCTGACCCTCGGTGACCCCGAACTGTGGAATGCAGAGAACATCAACCTGGTCAACAACTGCCGCGCAGAGAAGCTTGACCGCACCCGCCGCGTCGTCACCGACACCGAGGGCAACGAGTACCCCTACGACGTGCTGGTCTTCGCGACCGGTTCCCGCGCGGTTCGTATCCCCATTCTTAACTCGGACGCCGCACACGTCTTCCGCACCATCGACGACGTGAAGAACATGGTCTCCGAGGTCAAGCGCCTGCAGGACACCCTCGGCCGCGCACCCCGCGGTATTGTCGTCGGTGGCGGTCTGCTCGGCCTCGAAGCAGCTGAGGGTCTGAAGGACCTGGGCGCAGAGCCCACCATTCTGGATGTGGCTCCCTGGCTGCTTTCCGTTGAGGTTGACCAGGGTGGCGGTTACGCCGTGAACGCCCAGATTAAGGCAACTGGCATTGAGATTGAGACCGGCGTGTACATCTCCGGCATCAACAAGGATGCTGACGGCAACGTCGTCTCCGTCTCCATCGCAGATTCTCCCTCCGAGGATGCAGAAATCCGCACCCTGCCCGCCGACATGGTGGTCTTCGGTGCCGGTATTCGCCCCAACGACGAGCTGGCACGCGACGCCGACCTGGCACTGGGCGAGCGCGGCGGTATTCTCGTCAACGACGCATGCCACTCCTCCGACGAGCACATTTGGGCTATCGGTGAGGTCGCCTGCGTACTGGGCCGCACCTGGGGTCTGGTCGCACCGGCTAACGCTATGGCTGACGCTGTTGCAGCTAACCTGCTCAACGACAACGAAGAAGCTCAGGTTGAAGAGTTTGACATTGCAACCAAGCTGAAGTTCTCTGGCGTTCAGGTCGCTGGCTTCGGTGACCGCCGCGGCACCACCGAGGGTTGCCTCGAGGTTCTGTTCGCAGACCCCGCACGCGGCATGTACCAGAAGATCGTGACCAGCGGCGACGCAAAGACCCTGCTCGGTGGCGTGTTCGTCGGTGACACCGCTCCCTTCGACTCCCTCAAGCCCCTGCTTGGCCGCGAGCTGCCCGCTGAGCCGAACGTTTACCTGACCGCAGCTGGCGGCGGCGACGGCATCCCCGACACCGAACTGCCCGACGACGCAATCCTGTGTTCCTGCAACAACATCAGCTTCGGTGCCGTCCGTGAGGCTATTGTTGCCGGTAACCACGATGTTGCATCGCTGAAGTCCTGCACCACCGCGGGTACCCAGTGTGGTTCCTGTGTTCCGATGCTGCAGAAGACTCTGGAACAGCAGATGAAGAAGATGGGTCTGACCGTCTCCAAGGCACTGTGTGAGCACTTCGACTTCTCCCGTGCTGAGCTGGCTGAGGCTGTGCGCCTGACCAACCTGGACGACTTTGACTCCGTTCTGGCACGCTTCGGCCGCGGTGGCGACGGCTGTGCAATCTGTAAGCCGACCGTTGCATCGATTCTTTCCTCCTTCCGCAACTCCTACGTCCTGGACGCAGGCCGCGGTGGTATTCAGGAGACCAACGACCGCGCACTGGCGAACATGCAGAAGAACGGTACCTACTCCGTCGTTCCGCGTATTCCCGCAGGTGAGATTCCCGCTAAGAAGCTGGGTGTCATCGCTGAGGTTGCTGAAGAGTTCGGCCTGTACGTGAAGATTACCGGTGCGCAGCGTATCGGTATGTTCGGTGCTCGCCTGGAGCAGCTGCCCTACATTTGGGAGCGTCTGGTGGATGCCGGCTTCGAGTCCGGTCAGGCATACGGTAAGTCCCTGCGTAACGTGAAGTCCTGCATGGGTTCGACCTGGTGCCGCTTCGGTGTTCAGGACTCCACCGGTATGGCAATTCAGCTGGAGAACCGTTACCGCGGCCTGCGCTCCCCGCACAAGTTCAAGTTCGGCGTGTCCGGTTGTAACCGTGAATGTGCTGAGGCGCAGGGTAAGGACGTTGGTCTGATTGCAACCACCAACGGCTGGAACCTGTACCTGGGTGGTAACGGTGGTGCAAACCCCGCTCACGGTCGTCTCTTCGTCAAGGACGCCTCCAGCGAGGACATCATCCGCTACATTGACCGCTACCTGATGTACTACATCCGTACCGCAGACAAGCTGCAGCGTACCGCTCGCTGGCTTGAGGACCTGGATGAGGAGCACGGCGACGGTCTGGCACACCTGCAGTCCGTCCTCATTGAGGACTCCCTGGGCGTGTGCGAGGACCTGGAGCGCGACATGCAGCGTCACGTTGACTCTTACGAGGACGAGTGGGCAGCAACCCTGCGTGACGAGCGCCGCCTGCGCCGCTTCCGTGCCTTCATCAACGAGCCCAACGGCAGCGACGAGGGTTCGCACCTGTACGTGCTGGAGCGCGAGCAGATTCGCCCCGCAACCCCCGAGGAAATTGCGGCGGCAGAAGCTGGCGAGTCCGACACCGTCCTGCTGACCGGTACCAAGATTCCCGTGGGTAAGCCCAGTGACCTCAACCCGGTCCCGGCAGCCTAGTATGGGCCCGAAGATTCCTCCGTTCCCGCCCCGCGAGTTCGCCACTATCGACGAAGTACTCGCGGGCGGGGCGCCCGGGCACAGCCTGGACGATAGCGTGACGGAACGCGGCATTCTTCTGCCCGGCGAGCCTGCTGAGAACCCCGGCAAGGTCTACATTGTGGGTGGCGGCCCCGGTGCCGCTGACCTGCTGACCCTGCGTGCGGCACGTGCCCTGAGCGAGGCGGACGTGGTCCTTCTGGATCACCTCGCCCCGCAGGAGTACGGCGAGTACGCACCGAACGCCCTCATCGTTGATGTGGGCAAGGTTCCCGGTAAGCACGCTGTTCCGCAGTCCCGCATTCAGCAGCTCATGATTGATTACGCGCTCTCGGGTAAGACCGTGGTGCGTTTGAAGGGCGGCGACCCGTACGTGTACGGTCGCGGCGCTGAAGAGCTGGATGCGTGCATCGCCGCCGGCCTGGAGGCTGAGGTTATCCCCGGCATTACCAGCGCCATTGCGGTTCCTGCGCGTGCTGCGATTCCGGTGACCCTGCGTAAGGTATCCTCGATTTTCACCGTCATTTCTGGTCACTCCGGCCTGTCGGAGACCGAAGTGTCGGCGGTTGAGGCGACCCTGCGTGCCCAGGGCACCGTGGTGCTGCTGATGGGCGTTCGTACCCTGCCCGATACGGTGGCGTCTCTGCTCTCTCGTGGGATTGAGGCTGACACGCCGCTGGCAACCATTGAGAACGGTTTCTCTGAGAAGGAGCGCGTGACTGTCACGACCCTTGAGAACGCTCAGGTAGATTGCGCATCGGTTAAGGCGCCGGCTATTACCGTCATCGGTGAGGTCGTGCATTATGCTCGCGATAATCAGAACCGCTTTGTGAGCGAGGTTCACGAGCGTCTGCGTGAGCGTTCCACCTCCTAGAGGCGGTGCGCCAGATAGTATTGCACGGCCCCGCATCCTTGGTTTTCCTAGTTGCCAAGGGGCGGGGCTGTTGCTGTGCCTGCTGTTATTGCTGCGCGTAGATGCTAGATGTTGGGCGACTGAGGCGCGCACAGGCGCAGTGGCGCCGGGAGCGCCGCGGCACAAAAACATACGAAAGCGGGGCGGGGATCAACTGATACCCGCCCCGCTTTCGTCAGGGGTGTTGCTCTCAGCGCCTAGATCTTGAAGTCGTTGCTGCTGCCGGAACTGCCGGAGCTACCGGAGCCACTGGACTTGCTTGCAGAAGAAGATGCAGAGGGACCCTCAAAGACCTTGCGGAATCGGTCGCTGTACTCCGACACGAAGTACTCGCGGCTAGTCACGCGCCACTTGCCCTCGGCGTACACCACGTAAATCACGACATCCAGGGTGCTTGCCTTCTGAACCTCACCGGTACCCTTCTGGTAGATGGTGTATTCCTTCACAACATCCCGGCAGGGGAACGCCACAACAGCCAAATCGGAAGAGGCAAGAGCCTTCGCATCGAGATCGTCACGGATGCTCAGCTTGCTCTCGTAGTCCTTAGTCCAACCGCCCGCAGCGTAGAGCTTAGCGATAGCCTTCAGGTTGTTGACCAGACCGCTGTCAGCGCCGTGGACCAGACCCTTGAGGTACTGCAGGTCGCCGTTGTACATCGCGGCAATGTACGCGCTCTGGTAAGCAGCCAGAGTCTTGTAGGCGCCCTCGAGGGAGACGGTACGCTGAGCCACCGTATCAATGACCGGGATCGGAACGTTCTTCGCGGGGGAGGTGTCGGTCGGCTCAACATAGTGCGCAATGGCGGGCTTGTACTCGTACTTGACGTCGCCAATGTACTTCTTATAGTCCTTCAAGAACTCGTCGGACGGAATGATCTTCGCGCTACTACGGCTTGACGAGGACGAAGACGAAGCGGATGCTGAAGCCGAGACAGACTCAGAAGGCGAAGCCGACGCAGAGGGGGAGGCGGAGGCGCTCGGGGAGCCGGGGAAAGTGTCGCCGCTACCGGTGGGGCGAATATCCTTGTTGAAGGCGCATCCTGCTAGAGCCAAAGCACCGGCGGTCAGACCGCCAAAAAGAACGGTGCGGCGGGTCAATCCGTTTCGGTCGTTAGCAGAGAAGTTGGTGTGTGCACTCGGCCGGAAGGACATGGTATCTCCTGAAAGTGGTTGATCGAGGTAACTCGCAACGCTGCGATGCGTACGAGAGACTCTTCCTCATCGTTTTGTATGGTGCGCGGTACAGGGGGGGGTACCGGGATACGGGTGTGCCGGAGCGTGAACTGCGGCGGTATGAAGTATCCACTTCTTACTATAGAAGATTGGTTTTAAAACTTCGTCAAAAAACCCTGGACATTGTCTTTAAGACGCAATAACCCAAAGTCGGTGAGGTGCAGGGGGTGTACCGTCACGACTTTGGGCTAGTGCGTATGAAATTGATGAAACGGGGCTAGTTTAGACCTCGCCGGAATTAGACTTTGCCGGATTTAGACCTTAGTGGAGCCTCGGCCCGAGGACGAAGAACCGCTAGAACCGGCAGAGCTGGAACCTCCGGAACCAGAAGAGGCGGAAGAGCCCTTGCCGCCATTCAGACGCTCGTTCAGATAATCGTTGCCGATTCGCCACCACTTACCCTCGGTGTAGAGCATCACGTGCGGAATGGCTACCTGGGTAATTGCCGGTATCTTGCGTTCGGTGCCGTCCGGCTGATGGATGGCGGTGGCAGAATACTTGGCGTCCATCATGATTTCTACGTAGCCGTCACCGTTCTTCAGGGCGGTTCGAGGCTCCGTATTCCGCATGGAAATGCTGCACGTGAAGTCCATGTACCAGCCGTTCTGCTCATACAGTTCCTTGACTGCTTTAACCTCGTCGATGGCGCTCTTGTCTGCCGGGTAGGTCAGCTCAATCGCCTGATCTGCATAGTGGCCATCCTTGAGTGCGGTGATCTGAGCACTGTAGTAGGCACGCAACGTCTCGTAGGCGCCCTGGAAGGTCGGTTCCTCACGGTGCGGAACGGTCTTGAGGGGCTTAGGTACGTTCTTCGCAGGGGAAGAATCCGTTGCGGGCTGGTACTCGCCCATGTATTCGCCGGTCAGTTTCAGGGGACCGGGGTACTTTTCCCAACCCTCAACGAGTGCATCCTTAGATACGGGTACGCGTGCCGCGCTGGACGAGCTGCTCTTAGCGCTTGCTGAAGCGCTCGCAGAGGACGTAGCGGTAGCAGACTGTGAAGCAGCTGGTGAACTAGATGCAGAAGCGGTCGCGCTCGCGGACGGGGTGGGGGAGCCTACCTTAGCTTTTGCTTCTTCGCTCAGCGGGCGAATATCGGAGGCGCAACCGGCCATGAGGGAAACCGCGCCACCGAGCAGTAGGGCGCGGCGGCTCATAAGGCGGGAAGTAGCGGAACGGGTACTCGAAGAGCGGTCGGGTGAGAGCATCGGTGAACTCCTTGATTTTTTCCGAGGCAGGCTCGGGGCACCCGGCGGCGGGCGCGTGGTTGTATGGCGTGTTGGATGAGGTCGTGAAAGGGGTGAAAACTTCGGGCAAATGCCGCGGTTTCAGACCCTGTCCGGAAGTGACCTCGGGTGTACCTCACGCCGTGGGCGAGGGGTACTGGTGAACTCATCTTTGAGACTGCTGTGGTCGCGCCCCGGTGAGAGGGTAGATGTTATCGAATCATCATTGATGTGTTACACGATTCATTTTAGACTATTTTGAGCTCAAAATGCACGAAAAAGCACCTTAGTAATCCCTGAGAGCCTATGGGGCATTCAAGATATCAATCACTGTAAAGTATTACGACTGCCCCCTGCTGGTGAGGAGTTATGTGATGGAGGCGACTACTTGGCGAGGGGGTTGCGCGCATGTCGAGCTAAGTGATTTCGGTCATATTTATGACTTGAAAAATAAAAGAGCTGCGCCTCAGTATTTCCAAAAGGCGGGGGAGAGGAGGGTGTTTAGTTTAATCTTCTGACCGTAAGGAGGTCTTCAATAGTCCAGAAGAAATACCCGATTCAATAAGGGGAAACCCGCTCGGCAATCCCCAAATATGCACTCTATTCACCCGCTATGCATTGCTGAACCATCCGGAAAAACCGGTTCCCACACGGAATACTGAGGGGATGAAAACTTGCAGAGGTGAATATCTAGTGGAATTACATCGGTGTTCACCCCATATCTTGTGGTTGTACCGACACTAATCCCGCAGGCTCCCTTGAAAAAATCGAAACCCACTTAAAGCAACACGCAAGGAATGTAAAAACATACATCCTTAAACACGCCCGAGTGCGGGGTGGGGCAAGACCCCTTAAGCCCCCTACTCACTCTAGATATCGCCGAACGAAGAACCATTCTGTTTTGCGCCTCCAGTATCGGTGCATTAGAAAAGTGCTGTTCAAACCCACACCCCGCGGGGTTGCATACAGACACAAAAGCCACATAAACTATTAGTGTTTGCAACGACCCGGCCATCACCGGCGAGCAATTCGGAAGAACGGACCGCACCTGCGGACACCCGCCAATCGCTGCGGCGAGGGTGTCTTAGCGGAAGAGATGTAGTCCCAGTAGAACCGGACGGTTAAGCCCGATATAGCTGTAATAAGCGACTGATACCCGCCCAACGCGCCGCTCTTCCGGTGGCTAGGTATCGCGGACATACACCGCGGCACCCCGTAGCCCCGGGAGGGTTCGGTGCGTTGAGCTGTTAAATCAGTAAGCAAGGTGGTACCGCGCCGCATCCTGCCCCCGGCACAGCCCGGATCAGTCAGTGATGCCCAGGCGTCCTTGCACCCGTCATGTCAATCCTCACCCGCTGAAACGGCGCGGACGACGAGTGCTACGTACCCTGTCGCCCCAGCCTCTCAGCGTTGAGAACAACAGATAAGGGCGCACCCAATGTCTAACGTATACCCCAAGGCGAGTGCCTTCGAAGCCGCAGGAAGCGGCGTCACCGCATCGCCTAAGTTCCCCGCGCTGGAAGAAGCAGTCCTCGACTACTGGAAGAAGGACAACACCTTCTCTGCATCCGTCGAGAACCGCCCCGCAGGCGAAAACGGCGAAAACGAATTCGTCTTCTACGACGGCCCTCCCTTCGCTAACGGCCTACCCCACTACGGTCACCTGCTCACCGGTTACGCCAAGGACCTCGTCGCGCGCTACCAGACCCAGCGCGGCCACAAGGTAGAACGCCGCTTCGGCTGGGACACCCACGGCCTGCCCGCAGAACTCGAGGCAATGAAGCAGCTCGGCATGACCGACAAGCGCGAAATCCTCGAAATGGGCATCGACAACTTCAACGACGCTGCCCGCGCATCCGTGCTCAAGTACACCAACGAGTGGGAAAAGTACGTCACCCGCCAGGCACGCTGGGTCGACTTCGAAAACGACTACAAGACCCTGAACGTCGAGTACATGGAGTCCGTCATCTGGGCGTTCAAGCGCCTCTACGACAAGGGCCTGACCTACCAGGGCTTCCGCGTGCTGCCCTACTGCTGGAAGGACGAGACCCCCCTCTCCAACCACGAGCTGCGCATGGACGACGACGTGTACAAGGACCGCCAGGACCAGACCGTCACCGTCGCATTCCGCCTCACCGCAGACACCGCCCTCGGCGCTGACGAGAAGGTCGCCGCGGAACTCGACGGCGTCGAAGCACTCGCATGGACCACCACCCCCTGGACCCTGCCCACCAACCAGGCGCTCGCCGTCGGACCCGAGATTGAATACTCCGTCGTACCCGGCGCAGGCAAGTTCGAGGGCCGTTCCTTCCTGGTTGCCTCCGAGCTGCTCGGCTCCTACGCCAAGGACCTCGGCTACGAAGGCGACCAGCCCGAAAAGGACGCAGACGCAGCCGTCACCGCACGCTACACCGGCTCCCAGCTCGAGCACGTGCGCTACACCCCGCTCTGGGACTACTTCGCAGACGCCGAAAAGTGGGGCACCGAAACCTCCTGGCAGATTCTCGTCGCCGACTACGTCACCACCGGTGACGGTACCGGCATCGTCCACCAGGCACCCGCCTACGGTGAAGATGACCAGAAGGTCTGTGAAGGCTACGGCATCCCCGTGATCCTCTCCCTCGACGAAGGCGCAAAGTTCCTGAACCTCTTCGCCGAGCCCACCGCCTCCGGCTCCACCGCCCTGGCTGAGATTGCAGGCGTGCAGGCATTCGACGCGAACCGCACCATCATCAACGCCCTCAAGGCAGACGATGTGCTGATCCGCGAGAAGTCCTACGTGCACTCCTACCCGCACTGCTGGCGCTGCCGCACCCCGCTCATCTACCGTGCAATCACCTCCTGGTACGTGAAGGTCACCGACTTCAAGGACCGCATGTACGAGCTGAACAAGCAGATCAACTGGATCCCGGAAAACGTGAAGTACGGCCAGTTCGGCAAGTGGGTTGAGAACGCACGCGACTGGTCCATCTCCCGTAACCGCTTCTGGGGCTCCCCGATCCCCGTGTGGGTTTCGGACGACCCGAACTACCCGCGCATGGACGTGTACGGCTCCCTCGAAGAGCTCAAGGCAGACTTCGGCCGCCTGCCCCTGAACAAGGACGGCGAACCCGACCTGCACCGCCCGTACATTGACGAGCTGACCCGCCCGAACCCGGACGACCCGACCGGCAAGTCCACCATGCGTCGCGTGGAAGACGTGCTCGACGTCTGGTTCGACTCCGGCTCCATGCCCTACGCGCAGGTGCACTACCCCTTCGAGAACCAGGAATGGTTCGAGAACCACTACCCGGCAGACTTCATCGTCGAGTACATCGGTCAGACCCGCGGCTGGTTCTACGTGCTGCACGTCCTGGCGACCGCGCTCTTCGACCGCCCCGCGTTCAAGAACGTCATCAGCCACGGTATTGTGCTCGGCTCGGACGGTCAGAAGATGTCCAAGTCCCTGCGCAACTACCCGGACGTCTCCGAGGTCCTCGACCGCGACGGCTCCGACGCAATGCGCTGGTTCCTGATGTCCTCCCCGATCCTGCGCGGCGGCAACCTGATCGTGACCGAGCAGGGCATCCGCGAGGGTGTACGCCAGGTCATGCTGCCGCTGTGGAACGTCTACCACTTCTTCGCCCTGTACGCTAACGCCGCCAACAACGGCGAAGGCTACAGCGCAAAGCTCAAGTACGACTCGCAGCATGTGATGGACCGCTTCATCCTCGGCAAGACCCGCGAACTCATCGAGCAGGTCACTGCAGCGATGGACTCCTACGACATCTGGAACGCCTGCGAATCCCTGCGCCAGTACGCCGACGCACTGACCAACTGGTACGTGCGCCGCTCCCGCGAGCGCTTCTTCAACGAAGACACCGACGCATTCGACACCCTCTACACCGCACTGGTGACCGTGTCGAAGGTCGCCGCGTCCCTGCTGCCGCTCAGCAGCGAGGAAATCTACCGCGGCCTCACCGGTGAACGCTCTGTGCACCTGGCTGACTGGCCCGAGGCATCTGCCTTCGCCGACGAGTCCGACCTGCTGGCTCTCATGCAGACCGTGCGTGAGGTCTGCTCCGCCGGTTCGGCACTGCGCAAGGAAAAGAAGATCCGCGTGCGCCAGCCGCTACAGAAGATGACCGTGGCGATTGCACCCGAGCAGTTCGCAGCCCTGGGCACCGCTTTCGGTGAGAAGGGCGCGGAGTACTTCGCGAACATCGTCGAGGACGAGCTGAACCTGCGCCAGGTGGAGCTGGTCAGCGCCGACACCGTCGACCCCGCCGACTACGGCATCTCCCAGCAGCTGAAGGTCAACGCACGTGCGGCAGGTCCGCGCCTGGGCAAGCAGGTGCAGGTTGCCATTAAGGCATCCAAGTCCGGTGACTGGGCCGTGACCGAGGACGGTACCGTCCTGGTCGGCGTGGCAGCTCTGGACGGCGGCCTGGCCCTGGAAGAGGGCGAATACGAGCTGGCAACCGTGGTTGCCGCTGACGCTGAGGGTGCTGAGCACACTGCGGCTGCGGTTCTGCCCGGTGGCTTCCTTGTCCTCAACATTGAGCTGACCGACGAGCTGGTTGCCGAGGGTATCGCCCGCGATACCATCCGCGCTATTCAGCAGGCACGTAAGGACGCCGACCTGAACGTTGCGGACCGCATCAACCTGAGCATCGCGGCACCGGAGGAAACTCTGGCAGCTCTGCGCACCAACGAAGCACTGGTGACCGGCGAAACCCTCGCCGTGTCCCTGCAGCTGAGCGAAGCAGCCGAGCTGAGCATTAGCGTAGCCAAGGCATAAAACGCCTGAACCGTACGGCCGTCCCGCCCCCTCGAATGGGCGGGGCGGCCCGTCGTCTATCCCGCCGCACGGTTATCCCGCCGCACGGTGGGCCCCTGCCGGCACTGACCGGCTATCCCAGTGAGGAGAACAATGAGCGAGAAGAATTACCCCGCAATTCCCGACCCCGAGGGCGTGGAGCGGGTCTACGGTGAACTGCTGGCGCGAGCACCCGAAAACAAGATGGCGCCGCGCCTGGACGCCGTGGCGCGCGCCGTCGAAATCCTCGGCGACGTGCACCGTGCCGCGCCGGTCATCCACATCACCGGCACGAACGGCAAGACCAGCACCGCCCGCATGATTGAGGCGCTGCTGCTCGGCCACGATCTGCGCGTGGGCCGCTTTACCAGCCCGCACCTCGAAAGCGTCACCGAGCGTATCTGCATTAACGGCGCGCCCGTACCGGATGCCACCTTTGTGCGTATTTGGAAGGAAATCGCCCCTTACCTGCAGATTGTGGACGCGGAGATGACCTCCCGCGGCGAGCCTGCCCTGACCTTCTTCGAGTCCGTTACCGTGCTTGCCTTCGCGATTTTCGCGGATGAGCCGGTGGATGTGGTGGTGCTTGAAGTCGGTATCGGCGGCACTTGGGACTCCACGAACGTTGCCGACGGCGTGGTTTCCGTGGTCACCCCGATCGGTCTGGACCACACCGATATGCTCGGCGAAACCCTCGCCGAGATCGCAACCGAAAAGTCCGGCATTATCAAGCCCGGCGGCTTCCTGGTTTCTGCCGCGCAGGACCCGGAAGCGGCGGACGTGCTGCTCGCCTCCGCCCGCGAGAAGGAAGCATCCTTCGCCTTTGAGGGCGTGGAGTTCGGCGTTGTCTCCCGTGAGCTTGCGGTCGGCGGTCAGCTGCTGACCCTGCGCGGACTGGCGGGCGAGTACCCGGATGTGCCGCTGTCCCTGCACGGTGCACATCAGGCGCAGAACGCCGTGGTGGCTCTTGCCGCCGTGGAGGCGTTCTTCGGCGGTCAGCGTCAGCTGCCCGAGGACGTCGTGCGTGCCGCCTTCGAATCGGTGCGCTCGCCGGGTCGTCTGGAGGTTGTGCGCACCGAGCCGCTGACCATCCTGGATGCCGGTCACAACCCGCACGGTGTGCGTGCTTCCGCGGCTGCGCTGACTGAGGCGTTCAAGCTGTCGCACCTGCACGCGGTGGTTGGCATCCTGGGCGAGAAGGACGCCCTGGGCATGTTTGAGACCATGCGCGAAGAGTATGTTGACGCTTCGGACGGCACGTTCCGCCTGTATCTGGCGGCGTCGGATTCGCCGCGTGCGATTGCGCCGGAACGCCTGCACGAGCTGGCGCTGGACGCTGGTCTGGACGAAGATTCGATTGAGGTGTTTGAGCACCTGGACGAGGCGATTGCCACCGCCATGGAGAACGCCCTCTTTGAGCAGGAATCCGCGGGTGTGCTGATTACCGGCTCGATTACGGTCATCGGTGAGGCGCGTACCCTGCTGGCGGCGCATGAGGAGGCGAAGACCCCCGGCGCTGAGGCTGAGGAGCTACCGGATGAGCTGGGCGCCGAGAGCGCTTATGCGGGTTCTGCGGGTGCAGCATCGGCTTCGACTCTGGCCGGCGCGGCGGGGGCGGGGGGGCCGCCACTCCCC